>ENA-UEQP01000176-UEQP01000176.1-human-gut-metagenome-genome-assembly--contig:-NODE-176-length-75192-cov-5.209559_pt1 | contig 75192 bp, 66 predicted proteins | sample MGYA00242951_ERZ507951 | MGnify/ENA primary metagenome ERZ507951 (study PRJEB26167, sample SAMN06115539) | human gut metagenome | host: Homo sapiens | place: China:Shanxi | collected 2015-11-18...
CAGGGTAAAAGCAGCCTGCTTTTTTTGTCATAGAAAGTTTCCACCCCTTCGGGTGGAAAATCCGCGCCGATCGTAGCACAATAAGATTACAAGACAGGATTGGAGAGAGATAACGCTTGAAAACTTCCGCTTTTCATCGCAGAAAGAAGGGAAAACGCGCCGTAAATCCCGCCGTGATCGTCGTCGCCGTGCTTATGCTGCTTTCCTTTATGGGCGGCATGCTCACCCAGCGCGCGCTCACGAAAACGCCGCAGCAGGACGCGAACCTCAGCTACATAGACGGCATCCCCGTTTACACCGACTTCATCCCCGAGGGCAGCCGTGCGCGCCCCGGTCAGACGCGCGAGATCAAATATCTCGTCATTCACGAGACCGACAACTTCTCCGCCGGCGCGGACGCCGCGGCGCACAATTCCTTCATCCATCAGAACGCCGACGCGGACAACGGCATCGTTTCGTGGCACTACACCGTGGATGACCACGAGATCTACCACCACCTCCCCGACACCGAGACCGCCTACCATGCCGGCGACATGATGACCGAGGACGGCGGCAACATGAACGGCATCGGCATCGAAATGTGCGTTAACGAGGGCGGAAACTACGAGCAGACCCTCATCAACACGGAAAAGCTGTGCGCGCAGCTGTGCCTTTCCTACAATCTGAACCCGGACAAGGCGCTCAAAAAGCATCAGGATTTCATGGAAAAGGTCTGCCCCGCGAGACTCATCAACGAGGGCCGCTGGGACGAGTTCTGCGCCGCCGTCAAACAGAAGTATACAGACCTCAAGGCCGCCGACGCAGAAGGTTAGAGTTAGCGCAGCACAACCATGTAAAAAAGAACTGTAAAAGACAGGGGCGATTTGTCGTAAATCGCTCTTTCTTTTTGCCGCCCGCTATGGTATACTGCAAAATGTACGCTGTTTGCTTCCGACGAGAAAGCGGCAGACAGCAGATCGATTAAAATTATCACATTGTGAAGGAGTGAACTGAAATGATCGTTGTACTCAAACAGAACAGCGACAAGGAACGTGTCGAGCGACTGATGCAGCATTTCAAGGATATGGGGCTGCGGATCAACTATTCCCAGGGCGAGGATACCACTATTCTCGGCCTGATGGGCGACACGACCCGGCTCGATGAAGGGGACATTATGGCGTATGACGTGGTCGAGCGCGTACAGCGCGTGACCGAGCCGTTCAAGGCCGTCAACCGCAAATTCCACCCCGAGGACACGATCATCGAGGTCGCGGGCCGCAAGATCGGCGCCGGCTACTTCAATGTTATGGCAGGTCCGTGCTCGGTCGAGAACGAGGCGCAGATCGTCGAGTGCGCGGAGCGCGTCAAGGCAGCCGGCGCATCCTTCCTGCGCGGCGGTGCGTTCAAGCCGCGCACCTCCCCCTACTCGTTCCAGGGTCTCGAGGCCGAGGGCCTCAAGCTGCTGCTCGAGGCAAAGCGCCAGACCGGCCTGCCGATCGTCACCGAGATCATGAGCGAAAAGCACCTCGACCTGTTCGCGGACGTCGACATCATCCAGCTCGGCGCGCGCAATATGCAGAACTTCATGCTGCTCAAGGAGCTCGGCCGCTGCAACAAGCCGATCCTGCTCAAGCGCGGCCTGTCCGCGACGATGGAGGAGTTCCTCATGGCTGCCGAGTACATTTTCGCCGGCGGCAATAAGCAGGTCATCCTGTGCGAGCGCGGCATCCGCACGTTTGAAAAAATGATCCGCAACAACCTCGACCTGTCGGCTGTTCCGCTCGTCAAGATGTTCAGCCACCTGCCGATCATCATCGACCCGTCTCACGCAGCAGGCCGCCGCGACATGGTTCAGCCGCTCTCCCGCGCCGCGATCGCTGCCGGTGCGGACGGCCTGATCATCGAGGCGCACAACGACCCGAAGCACGCGCTGTGCGACGGCGCGCAGTCGCTCGACCTCGACCAGTTCGATCATGTCATGTCCGACATCAAGCGCCGCGCCGAGTTCGAAGGCAGAATTATGATGCCGTAAAACGGCATCATTCTAAGGGGGACGCTGTCCCCCTTAGATACGCCCCCGGTTCCTGCGAAACCGGGGGCGATAACCCCCTCTCGTTCGCACAGCGGACGAGGCCGCGCCGCCGCGGCGCGGGCGGAGGTAAGAAAGTCAGGTACACGCCCCGACTTTCTTGGAGAATTTAACGCGGCGCACTGCGGTGCGCCTGTCCGTCCTCCTTGCCGAAGGCAAGATCGGGCGGAAATAGCGTTCCATGCAACGCATGGAACGCGAACAGGCACGCCAACGGCGTGCCTTTTCTTTCGGGAAGATTTCGCTTTTTCTCAGAGCATTTCCTTGCAGACCAGTGTCAGGTCGGTATAATAGGCGGTTTCCTTTGGGGTGATGTTACGGGAAAGGAGCTGATACATGGCGATAACGGCACGAAAGGACTCCTGCCAGAAGGACTGGCCGATAACGAAATCCACCGTGCCCTCCTTGAGGTAGCGCTTCGCGGCCGGGGTAAGGTCGTTGCAAACGACATGCACGCCCGAGCCGACGCCCGCGCGGCGCAGGCCTGCGATGCAGCCGGAAACCGGCTGCGTGGACATATATACCGCGCGGATCTGACGGTCCTCCGAGATCGCCCGCGCGACAAGCTCCTCGGTCAGCGAATGCATCTCGTTGGTCTCGATGATATGGTAGGCGTCCGAGGGGAAGCCAAGCTCACACAGATGGCTGCAAAAACCGTCCACACGGCCCTTGTGCGCCTCCATTCGCATGTTTCCGGTCACGACCAGCACGTGCTCGGAGTAACGGATGAGCCGCGCCATGACCCCGGCGGCGATCGCACCGGCCTTCATGAGATCCTGTCCGACAAAGCACATGCGGCCGCTGTCCGGAATATCGCCGTCGTAGGTAATGACGCGGATGCCCTTATCAAGCGCCTGCCGGATGGCTAGATAGACCTCGGGCGTGTTCTCCGCGCGGACGATCAGCCCGTCCACACCGTTCTCTACCTGCTGCCCGATCGCGCCGACAAGCTCCTGACTCGTCATCGTGCGCAGCGGCACCTCGAGCAGCTCGAACGAATCGTCCGCGATATAGCGCAGCGCTCGGCGGATGCCGCTGATGACCTGCCGGTTGAAATAGGTATCCGTCCACTGCGGAATCAGAATGGCGGCGCGGTGCCGCGGCGCGGACGCGGCCTTTTTGCAGCGGTATCCCAGCTTTTCCGCTGCACGGAGCACTTTTTCGCGCACGACTGCATTGACGTTCGGCCTGCCGTGCAGGACACGGTCCACCGTGCCGCGCGATACGCCCGCAAGCTCCGCCACCTGCTGCATTGTTACTGCCATCTGCTGACTCTCCTTCCGTCTATCCGGCGGCAAAACCGCCTTGCACTGTCATCTCTCCGCCGCTGCAAATCCCTGCCGCAGCCGAACAGAAATCATTATACCCGCAAATGCTTTTTCCGTCAAGAATCTCCGTGCACAGCGCACAATCACGTGTTTGCATCCGCCCCCTCTGTTCCCTCTCATTCTGCGCAAAACCAAAGCCACTTTTTAGGCAGGATAACAATGTTGCGCAGTGGATATTGACCTTGCGGCCGCGGCAGAGTATGATTAACTCATAATAGGAAACAGGCTGCGGACACCGCTTCGCAGTTCATAATACGATCCAAAAGGAGAATACGCTATGCTGAACATTGGTGTGATCGGCTGCGGCGCCATCGGCCGCGACCATATCCGTCGTCTGACCGACATCGTTCCGGGCTGCCAGGTCGTTGCCTGCGCAGACTACTTCGAAGAATCCGCAAACAAGGTTGCTGCACAGTACGAGGGCATGAAGGCCTATAAGACCGGCGAGGAGCTCATCCACGCCCCCGAGGTACAGGCTGTCGTCATCACCTCGTCCGACCCGAGCCACGCAGGCTACGTTCTCGAGGCGCTGAAGGCAGGCAAATTCGTTTTCTGCGAAAAGCCGCTGGCGCAGAACGCAGAGGACTGCGAGAAGATCATCGCGGCGGAAACCGCGCACGGCAGGCGCCTGCTTCAGGTCGGCTTCATGCGCCGCTACGACCGCGGCTACGCGGAAATGAAGCGCATCATCGACTCCGGCGAGCTTGGTGCGCCGCTCATGATCCACGCCTGCCACCGCAACGTTTCCCAGCCGGACGGCTTCCAGACCGAGATGGGCGTATCCAACGTTGCTATCCACGAGCTCGACATCTGCCGCTGGCTGCTCGGTGACGAGTATGAGAGCGCTCAGGTGCTCAAGGTCCGTCAGTCCGCCTGCTCGACCAAGGGCTATGACAATCCGCAGATCGTTCTGCTCGAGACCAAGTCCGGCGCACGCATCGACGTCGAGGTACAGGTCGCTGACGCCTACGGCTACGACATCCAGTGCCAGGTCGTCTGCGAAAAGGGCACGGTCAACCTGCCCGATCCCTATGCCGTTGTCAAGCGCGCGAACGCAAGCCGTTCCTTCCCCATCCTCACCGACTGGAAGGACCGCTTTATCGAGGCATATGACATCGAGCTGACCCACTGGGTCAAGACCCTCGAGGAAAAGGGCGAGCCGGACGGCCCGTCCGCATGGGACGGCTACGCAGCCTGCGTTGCGGCCGACGCCCTCAACCGCTCCCGCGGCACGGGCAGATTCCTGCCGGTCGAGACCATGGAGAAGCCGGAGCTGTACAAGTAAACCGGTCTCTCGCTAACCTTTGTCCTCTCTTTTTTTCATAGAATGTCCCTGACATGCGAGTCGAGGGGAACCTCCATATCGCAGTTCTCCCAATTTGCGGTACGGAAAGAAAAGTCCTCCGCACGCCGTGTTTCTCCCAGATCACGGTGTGCGGAGGGCTTTTTTATGTTACTCTCGGAATCGAAGCGGCGTATATTCCTCGTGCTCACGCACGCAGCGGTATGCCGGACGGATGATCTTGTCCGTATTGACCAGCTCCTCCAGACGGTGTGCACTCCAGCCGACGATACGCGCGATGGCGAACACCGGCGTATACAGCTCGGGCGGCAGGCCGAGCATGGAATACACGAAGCCCGAATAGAAATCCACATTGACCGAGACGCCCTTGTAGATGCGACGCTCCTCGGCGATCGCGGCCGGTGCGAGGCGCTCGACCATCTGATAGAGCGCGAAATCCGCGTCTCTGCCCTTTTCGTGCGCCAGCTGACCGACAAACGACTTGAACAGCTGTGCGCGCGGATCGGAGACCGAGTAGACCGCATGGCCGACGCCGTAGATCAGGCCCTTGCGGTCGAAGGCCTCTCTGCGCAGCAGCTTTTTGAGGTATTCCGTGACCTCCGCCTCATCGGTCAAGTCGCTGACCTCGCGCTTCATATCCTCGAACATCTGCACGACCTTGTAGTTCGCGCCGCCATGCTTGGGGCCCTTGAGCGAGCCGAGCGCTGCCGAGATGACCGAATAGGTATCCGTGCCCGAGGAGGTCACGACGTGCGTCGTAAACGAGGAATTGTTGCCGCCGCCGTGCTCCATGTGCAGCACGAGCGCCAGATCGAGCACATTCGCCTCGAGCGGCGTATACTGCATATCCGGGCGCAGCATCCGCAGCAGATTGGAGGCGGTAGACAGGCTGTCCGAGGGGTAATGGATGTACATGCTCGCGCCGCACTCATAGTGGTTGTAGGCATGGTAGGAGTAGACCGCGAGCATGGGGAACACCGCAATGAGCATGAGGCACTGCCGCAGCACGTTCGGCAGGCTGATGTCGTCCGCGTTCTCGTCATAGGAGGCGAGCGTCAGCACGCTGCGGGACAGGCTGTTCATCATGTCGCGCGTCGGCGCCTTCATGATAACGTCGCGCGTGAAATTGGTCGGCAGCATGCGCCCCTGCGCGAGCAGGCTCTTGAAGCTGCCGAGCTCCTTTGCGTCGGGCAGTCTGCCGAACAGCAGCAGATATGCGACTTCCTCGTAGCCCTTGCGTCCCTCGCGCACAAAGCCCTGCACGAGCTCCTCAATGCGTATGCCGCGGTAGTACAGCTCGCCCGGGCACGGCTGCAAAATGCCGTCCACCTCGCGCTGTGCGATGATGTCCGAGATGTTGGTCAGTCCGGCCAGCACGCCCTTGCCGTTTACGTCGCGCAGGCCGCGCTTTACATCATATTCCCGATAAAGTCCCGCCTCGATGAGGCTATTGCTGCGGCAGAGCGATGCAAGCTCCTCCATGCGCGGCGTGACGATCAAAATGTTGTTTTCCTGCGTCATCCTCTCGCCTTCCTTCCTTTGATTTAGATATTTTATTATACCAGATCGGAACGAGCTATTCTGCATAAATTCGGAAACATTTTGTGAATTTTTCGTGAACAAAAAAGAGCCTGTACGCTGTGTACAGACTCTTTTCATGATTGACTTTACTGAGCGGACTGCTCGGTCGCAGACTGATCCGCGTCGCTCTGCTGTGCGTCAGACTGCTCGCTCTCCTCACCCGGACGGGTTATGAGGGTCTGAACGTCCTGCGGCAGATAATCGTAGACATTTTCATAGGTGATGCTGCTGTACAGATCGGTGGTCTCGACCTGCGCCTCATCTATCCACTGCTTGAGCAGCTCGTCCATCGAGCCGGAGATTGCGGAGACGATGTCGCTCTTGAAGTTGTCGAGCTGGCTTTCGTCCAGCTTGACGCGCTTGATGATATGGTAGCCGTAGCTGCTCTTAACGAGCTCGGAAACCTCGTCCTCAGCCAGAGCCTTCGCGCCGTCGTAGAACTCGGTGACCATCTGACCCTCGGTGAAGGTGTAGCCGTTCGGGTTGTTGGACAGGCCGGTATCCTCGCTGTACTGGTTCATCAGCGTGTCGAAGTCCTCGCCTGCGTTGATGCGGTCGAGGATGGACTGCGCTTCCTTCTTCGCTTCCTCATCGGTGCGCTTGGTCTCGCCGGAAGCCGGATCAACGGTCGTGATGAGGATGTGCTTTGCGGTGATGTAGTTATCCTCGTAGTACTTCTGAATGTCCTCATCAGACGGGGTGTTGACGCCGTTCTCGCCAAAATAGTAATCGTTCAGCGCCTGATAGCACTGGCTGATATACATGAAGTTCTGGTAGGTCTGGTCAGAAAAACCGAACTGCGCGATCTGGTTCAGATAAGCGTCCTTGGTGGTGTTCGCGATGCTGTTGCGGCGAACGGACGCCATCTCCTTCTGCTCGTTGTAGCTGAGCTTGAGACCGAGCTCGTTGAACTTCTGCATGACGACGCGCGCATAGATCGCCTGCTGCTCCGCTGCCTCCGGCATGGAAGCGCCGAGCGACTTGGCCATGTCCTTGTTCGACCACAGGTCGGTCAGACCCATCTGCGCATACATGCTGGCGTAATACTGCATATTGTAGAGCATGTAGCCCGAGTATTCGTCGGCAGCTACTGCATCGCCGTTTACGGTCAGCACGGTCTCCGCGCCTTCGTTCAGCGGCTTATAGTGGATCATCATGCTCGACACGCCGCCGATGGTCGCGCCCAGTACAACGGCGGTCATGGCAACCATTGCAGCAAGACGCTGTACTAATTTGCTCATGTTACTCCTATCTCCTTACATTTAACAGACTTTAATCAGTATAACACCATTTGCCCTCGGTGACAAGAAAAATCACAGAATCGACACAAAAACAGCGGTACGGTCTGCATGTGCGTCAGCTTTTTGAGGAAGCCGCGGCGGAATTTGCCAGCGCGATGCCGCCGCTGACGAGCAGGAGCGACAGCAGATTGCGCACGGTCATGATATTCTCCCCGAGCACGAGCGCGGAAAAGACCGCGCCGAAAACCGGGATGAGGAAGCCGAACAGGCTGACACGGCCGACCGGGAAACGGCCGAGCAGCGCGGTCCAGATCGTGAAGGCCGCCGCCGAGAGCACGATCATGTAGCCGAGCAGCGCCGCGCCGGCGACGGTCACGCTGCCGAGGGCGCCGCCGCCGAGCCTGCCGAGCAGGCCGAGGAACGTGCCGCCGAGGGCGAGCTGCCAGCCGGTGAGCAGCATCGGGTCGCGGCCCGGCGTATAGATGCGCGAGACGAGCGCCCCGGCACCTGCCGAGACCGCAGAGAGCAGAATCAGGCCGTCGCCGTGCAGGCGGAAGCCGTCCAGACCGCCGAGGCCGAGCACGAGCACGCCGGCAAAGCCGAGCACGCAGCCGAGCGTTTTCCGTCTCGTGAGCCGGTCATTTTTCAGCAGAGCGTGCGCGAGCAGCAGCGCAAAGAAGGTCTGCGTGCCCGAGAGGACCGAGGCCTTCGTGCCGGTCGTACCGGCGAGACCGATATAGTAGCAGACGTACTGGAGCATGCTCTGGAACAGGCTGATCATAAAAATCGCCCTGTATTCGCCGCGCTTCGGACGAATACGGTGTCCCATGCAGGCCGCAACGAGCAGCACGAGCACGCCTGCGAGCGTGAAGCGCCATCCGGCGAACACCAGCTGAGAGAACGAGTCCCCTGCCGCGATCTCGAACAGCTTGTATCCCTTTTTGACGCAGGGCGCGGCGCTGCCCCAGAGCGCGGTGCACAGGACCGCCGGCAGAACAAGCGAGAGAAGCGTATTGTTTTTCCTTTTCATATCTATATTCCTACCCCTTGAAAATTTATGCAGCAGGTTCAGTATAGCAGTTTTTTCGCCCTTCCGCAACAAATCCGGGCAAAAGAAAGGAACTTCCGATGCATTTCGCGTTTCGGAAGTTCCTTCACTGTGATTCTTCGGTTGTTGACATCAGTCTGTTCTGCTCCTTTGAAATTCCCTGTATTCGCTGTCCTTAGCGAGCACGGCGGGAAGTTCTCAGAGTCTTAGCATCGATGCGTTCGCTCTCAAGCTCCATAGTACGAGCAGCTACCAGACCGTTAAAGAAACCCTTCATCATGATTCATGCACTCCTTTTCAGTGTTTGTATTTTCCTGAGATCGTCTTTCCTGATCTCTGGTATTATAATACACCGCAGGGCACAGAAAAACAAGAGTGAGTTTTTATGAATGTTGCACATCGCCAGTGCAATTTTATTGTGCACATTGACGAGAGCACTTGCGCAGTTTGCACATAGTTAATATTTTGTTTTTATTTAGTTTACACAATGAAGTAAAAGCAAAATCATGTGAACCGGAAAAGGGAAAACAACAGCCGCACGGTAATGCTTGACGTATTACCGTGGTGTTGCCTTAAATTTTATATTCCTCCGCGAGCTTTTTGAACAGCGGCAGTGCCTTCTCGACGGTCTCGGTCTTGACGCAGTAGGAGATTCGCATATGTCCGGGAGCGCCGAAGTCCGAGCCGGGAACGAGCAGCAGGTCATATTTCTTCGCCCGCTCGCAGAACGCGCGGTCATCCGCCTCCAGCGTGCGCGGGAACAGATAGAACGCGCCCTCCGGCTTGACGCAGGTATAGCCCATTTCCGTCAGACCGCTGTACAGCAGGTCGCGGTTGGTCCTGTACACCGCAATATCGCTCGTCAGGTCGGCGCAGCGGGCCGCGACGCGCTGGAACAGGCTCGGCGCGCAGACATAGCCGAGCGCACGGCCTGCGCCGCAGACCGCCGCGTAGAGGTCGGCGCTGTCCGCAGCCTTCGGCGGCACCAGCACATAGCCGATGCGCTCGCCGGGGAGCGAGAGCGACTTGGAATAGGAGTAGCAGACGATGGTGTCGTCGTAATAGTTCGGCACGAATGGGATGGTCACGTTATCGTAAACGATCTCGCGGTACGGCTCGTCCGAGATCAGATAGATTGGATGGCCGTACTCGTTTTCCTTTTCGTGCAGGAACTCCGCAAGGCAGCGGATAGTCTGCTCGGAGTAAACCGCACCGGAGGGGTTGTTCGGGGAGTTGATGACGACCGCCTTGGTGTGCTCGCTGACGCGCTGCGCAAAAGCGTCGAAGTCTATCTGGAAATCCTCGATGGACGGCGGAACGAGCACGCACTTCGCGCCTGCGCCGCTCTCGATGAACATTTTATACTCCGGGAAGAAGGGCGCGAACACGACGAACTCGTCCCCATCGCACGCGAGCGCACGGAAGGCGCACATGAGCGCGGCGGCCGCGCCTGCGGTCAGATACAGGCTGTCGCCGGTATAATCCGTGCCGAAACGGCGGTTAAGGCTGTCCGCAAGCGTTCTGCGCACGTCCGGCGCACCCGGCGCGGAGGTATAGCCGTGGATCGCGACCGGATCGCCTGCGGCCTCCGCAAGAATAGCCTGACGCACCTCATCCGGCGCCGGCACGTTCGGATTGCCGAGCGAAAAGTCGAGGACGTTTTCGCGTCCGACGATCGCGGCGCGCTGATTGCCGTACTCAAAGATCTCACGAATGGTCGAGCGGTGACTTCCCAGCTCGTACATCTGTCTGTTTATCACAGGTATCGCCCCTTTCAGATAGGCTTTATTATAGCACGGCTTTATCCGTCTGTCGATAAAGTCGATTTTTTCACGGTCGGCTTAGAGGATGCGCCTTACCGGCTTCTCCTCGACCGCCTTGACCGGCGCGCACGGGTTGCCGTAGGCGAGCCAGCCGGCCGGAACGTCCTTCGTCACGACGCTGCCCGCGCCGATGACCGCATTGTCTCCGATCGTGACGCCCGGGCAGATCTGCACGCCCATGCCGATCCAGACATTGCTGCCCATGGTGACCGCCTTCGCGTACTCCAGTCCCTCGCCGCGCAGACGCGCCTCAAAGGGATGACCTGCGGTCGAGATCGTGCAGTTCGGCCCGATGAACACGTTGTTGCCGATGGTGACGGTCGCGCCGTCCAGAATAACGAGGTTGTGGTTCGCATAGAAGCCGCGGCCGATGCAGATGTTCTTGCCGTAGTCCACGTAGAACGGCGGCTCGATGACGGCGTCCTCGCCGCAGATGCCGAGCAGCTCCTGCAAAAGCGCCGTGCGCTTCGCGCCCTCGTCCCAGCGCAGCTGATTGTAATCCATGCACAGGTTTTTCGCCCATGTGCGCTTGTTCAGCAGCTGCGGGTCGTGGTTTGCGTTATAAAGCTGACCCAGCTGAGCCTTTTCACTCTCTGTCATAGTCTGTATCTCTCCTTAGTTCTGATGTCGTACAAGCTCATAGTCGTCGCCCGAGCGGTAATAAGGGCAGGCTCCGCCGCGGGTCTGCACGCGGTAGAACTCGTCCTCGTCGAGATATGCCTCGCAGACATACTCGTCCATCTCGTCGTCGTAAACATTATAAGCGCAGTCCTCACAGGTTCCTGTCATGCGCGCACCTCATTTCTCTCATTGCTGCTATCAGCATATCATATTTTATCCCGCTTGTCGACAAACCGTGCCCACAAAACTTCCCCGTCAACCTGTCAGTTTTTCAATTCCATGCTTTTTATTTTTTGCAGACTGTGCTATGATACAGATAGATAAAACCCATCCCCAGGAGTGTGAACACTATGAAACTGTATACCTTTGATAATGGTGACGGCGTAAAGCGCGTCGGCGTAGAGCTTTCCGGCTTTCCGGGCCTCATCCGTGATGTGCGTGATTTCGGCCTTCCGTACCGCGATATGACCGACCTCATCCGTCACATCACCCCGTCCGAAAAGGAGCGCCTGTCCGACCCCGAGGCGGCCATCGAGGGCGCACCGCTGCGCCTGTCCGCCGTCCGCGTCTGCTCGCCTATTCCCCATCCCGAGCAGGACATCATCTGCCTCGGCGTAAACTACGCCGCGCACGCCGACGAAAGCGCCCAGTTCGACCGCAAGGCCTTTCTGCTCGACCGCAAGAAGGCGACCTATTTCAGCAAGCGCGCATATCAGACAAGCGGCCCGGACGACCTCATCCCCTCCTACCCTGAGCTCGTGACCAGCCTCGACTACGAAGCCGAGCTCGCCGTCATCATCGGCCGCGACTGCAAAAACGTCTGCGAGCGCGACGCTGCGGCCTGCATCTTCGGCTACACCGTGATGAACGATGTCTCCGCACGCAATCTTCAGACCGAGCACAACCAGTGGTACTTCGGCAAGTCGCTCGACGGCTTCACCCCGATGGGACCGTGCATCGTCACCGAGGACGAGGTCCCCTATCCCCCGGCGCTCTCCATCTCCTCTACGGTCAACGGCGAGCTGCGCCAGAACAGCAATACGAAATACCTGCTGCATTCCATCTCCGAGATCATCGCCGAGCTGTCGCAGGGCATGACCCTGCTCGCCGGTACGATCATCGCGACCGGCACCCCGGCCGGCGTCGGCATGGGCTTCAACCCGCCGAAATTCCTCAAATCCGGCGACATCGTCACCTGCGAGATCGAGAAAATCGGCAGGCTCACCAACATGGTAAAGTAAAGGGGCGCGGCAGAAATGGCAAAGAAATCGGCCTCCGAAAAGACTAACGTCATGCGCGTGCTCGAGCAGCACAGGATCGCCTATACCCCCCACGAATACCCCCACGGCAAGGAAGCAGTAGACGGCGCGTCGGTCGCGCACCTGCTCGGCCAGGACCCGGCGCAGGTGTTCAAGACGCTGGTCGCGCGCGGAAAATCCGGCGGCTTCCATGTGTTCGTCATCCCGGTCGAGAAGGAGCTTGACCTCAAAAAAGCCGCCAAAGCCTCCGGCGAAAAGTCGGTCGAGATGGTCCACGTCAAGGAGCTGCTCGGCCTGACCGGCTATGTGCGCGGCGGCTGCTCGCCGGTCGGCATGAAAAAAGCCTTTCCGACCGTGTTCGACGAGAGCGTACTGAACGTTCCGACCGTCATGGTCTCCGCCGGAAAGATCGGCTATCAGGTCGAGTGCGCCCCGGCCGACCTCATCGGCCTTGTCCGCGCCCAGACCGCATCCATCACGACGGAATAAGCCCGGCCGCGTCCGGATACAGCGCGAACACGGTCTGCACGCCGCAGCCGGTGAGCTGCGCGAGCTTCGCCGCGAGCGTATCCGCGTCGTCGAACAGCACGAAGTGCGCCGCGCCCTCGTGGTCTGTGTAGGTAAAGTACCGCGCACACAGCTCGTGCGAGAAAAATACCTGTGCGCCGGTCTCGGCAAGCAGCGCCGCCCGTGCGGCGGCGGAAAGCGGCTTTCCGTCCGGCGAGGCAGAGGGCAGGGTAAAATCCTGCGACACCGGCTGAAGGAACGCCGCGACGCGGTGCGCCCCGTAAATGCCCTGCAATGAGGAAAAATATGCGGTCAGGCTGCCGCCCGAAAGCGCGGTCGAAACGGTCAGCACCGCATGCTCCAGATCGCGCCCGATGTTCACCGGAACATAGAGCGGGATGCCGTCCTCCGCGAGCGCTTCATCAAAGGCGCGCAGCAGCGCGAGGGTCTGCGCCGTCTCGCGCTCGAAATCCGCGAACACACCGGGCGCGTTTACGCGCTTCGCCTCAAAGGCGAGGTCGAGAGCGAGACGCTCGGGACTGCACAGCCGCAGCCCGCGCGGCGGATCGCACAAGCCGAGGAAGCAGCCGCGCTGCATCGCCGGGAGCTGTCTGCGCTCGAGCGCTCCGTTTTCGCTCAGTCCGAGGCACAGATGAAGCACCTGCATTCCCTGCGCGGCGGCGCGCACGGCGTCCCGTCCGGCGCACACAGCTACCAGATTTTTGGTATATACCATGAAAAACGACTCCTTCACATTATCGTGATGTCACTCTGGACTTTTACGGTAAATTCCTTTACACTATACGCAGGGAGCCGCATTTTCATGAGCCTGCCAGGGCGTTCCCACCCGAACTTTTTATCGGCAGACCAAATATCTCCTGCAAAAATCCCGAACGGTCCTTTTCCGTTCGTTCAGAAAGAGTGTACGAATGAGCAAATTCATACCCGATTACGTTTTCGACTCGATATACGACATCACGCCCGAAATCCTGCAAAGCCACGGCATCCGCGCCGCGCTGATCGACCTGGACGGCACGATGGTCTCGCATAAGACCGCCCTGCCGACCGCGAAGGTCGCGGCCTTCCTCCGCCGTCTGGAGGACAACGGCATTCATGTTGTCGTCTTTTCCAACAACAACGCGAACCGCGTCGGCACGTTCTGCGAGCCGCTCGGCGTGGATTTCATCAGCCGCGCCCACAAGCCGTTCGCGCGCGCCTATGCACAGGCTGTGGAAAAGCTCGGCCTGCCGATCGACCAGATCGCGGTCATCGGCGACCAGATCTACACCGATGTGTTCGGCGGCAACCGCGCCGGTGCGCTGACCTGCTATGTCGAGACGCTTGACCGCCGTTTTTTCTGGATCAACGTCCGCTACCAGCTTGAGCGCGGCTTTATCGCGCGCGGACGGCGCAGAATGGAGGCGAGACGCCATGGCTGAGCCCCGTTTCGGCCCTGCCGGAAATTCCGAGTCCTTCGCAGCCGCCGGCTTCAAGAAAAGCGAGGACGCGCCCGCATGGCTCGCGCAGATGGGCCTTACCGCCTTCGAGTATCAGTGCGGCCGCGGCGTGCGCTGCGGCGAGGAGACCGCGCTGAAGATCGGCGCGGCGGCAAAGCAGCACGGCATCCGCATGAGCATTCATGCGCCGTATTTCATCAACCTCTCCTCCGAGGAAAGTGAACGCATGGAGAAAAATGTCGGCTATGTACTCGAGACCGCCCGTCTCGCCGTGCCGCTCGGCGCGACGCGCATGGTCGTCCACTGCGGCGGTCAGGGCAAGCTGACGCGCGACCGCGCCATGCGAAATTCTCACGCGAACGTAAAAAATATCCTGCGTGCGCTCGATGAGGCGCATCTCACCGGCTGCACGGTCTGTCTCGAGACCATGGGCAAGAAGAGCGTGCTCGGCACGGCGGAGGAGGTCTGCGAGCTGGTCGCGGCGGACGACCGTCTGCTGCCCTGCATCGACTTCGGCCACCTCAACTGCCGCACTGGCGGCCGCATGAACACGCGCGAGGAGGTGGCGGCGCTGTTCGACCTGATGGAAAACACCATCGGCCGCGAGCGCACCGCAAAGCTCCACGCCCATTTCTCGCACATCGAATACAACGACAAGGGCGAGGTGCGCCACCTCACCTTCGCGGACACGGTCTACGGCCCGGATTTTGCGCCGGTCGCCGCAGAGACCGCTGCGCGCGGCTACACGCCGACCTTCATCTGCGAGTCCGCCGGGACACAGGCCGAGGACGCGCTGGCCATGAAGCGCTGCTATCAAACCTGCAAAGGGGAATAACGATATGAAAAAAGTATTACTCATCCACGGACCCAACCTCAATCTGACGGGCATGCGCGAGCCGGGCATCTACGGCACGGACACCCTCGCCTCCATCAATGCCGAGGTCGTCCAGAAATGCGAGCGGCTCGGCATGGACTGCTCGGTATTCCAGTCCAACTCCGAGGGCGCGCTCATCGACCGCATCCATGCGGCCCGCGAGGACTGCGACGCGATCATCATGAATGCCGGCGCGTACACGCATTACAGCTACGCCATCCGCGACGCCATCGCGGCGGTGCGCCTGCCCTGTGTCGAGGTTCATATGTCCAATGTCCACGCACGCGAGGAATTCCGCCACAAGTCGGTCATCGGCCCGGTCTGCGCCGGCGTGATCGCCGGCTTCGGCAGGCAGAGCTACCTGCTCGCGGTCGACGCGGTCAAGTCTATCATCGGTTAAGAGGCGAAAACACATGAAACGAGACGATTTAAGAGCTTTTCTCGCAGAAAAGCCGTATGACGCAATGGTGCTGACGAGCGAGATCAGCCGCCGCTACGCGACCGGCTTCCACTCCACCGCAGGCGCGGTCTACCTCTCCGCGAAGCAGGCCGTTTTCTTCACGGACTTCCGCTATGCCGAGGCGGCGTGCGCGGCCATCTCGGATTTCGAGGTGCGCGAGATCAAGGCAGGACAGAGCTATTCCTCCCTCATCAACGGGCTGATCGAGGAGGACGGCGCGAAAAAGGTCGCGCTCGAGGACAAAACGCTGACCTACGCGGAGTTCATGTCGTGGTCCACCGCACTCCACGCGACGGCGGCCCGTCTCGAGGACGGCGTGGAAAGCCTGCGCATCATGAAGGAGGACACCGAGGTCGAAAAGATCGTTGCGGCGCAGCGTATCGCCGAGCAGGCACTCGAGGAGGTGCTGAACGACATCAGGATCGGCGTGACCGAAAAAGAGATCGCCGCCCGCCTGACCTACCTCATGCTGCACTACGGCGCGGAAAACATGTCGTTTGACCCGATCGTTGTTTCGGGTGCGAACAGCTCTAAACCGCACGGCGTGCCCACCGAAAAGACCATCGAGGCTGGCGATTTCGTCACGATGGACTTCGGCTGCATCTATGACGGCTACTGCTCGGACATGACACGCACGGTCGCGGTCGATCATGTGACCGATGAAATGCGTCTCGTCTACGATACCGTGCTGAACGCGCAGCTCGCAGGCATCGCATGCTGCAAGGCAGGAGTTTCCGGACGTGACGTCGATGCGGCAGGCCGCCGCATCATCGAGCAGGCCGGTTACGGCGACGCCTTCGGCCACGGCTTCGGCCACGGCGTCGGTCTGGAGATCCATGAGGCGCCGACGGCTTCGCCGCGCGGCGACAGCCCCCTCCCCGCCGGCAGCATCGTCACCGCCGAGCCGGGCATCTATCTCCCGGGCAGATTCGGCGTGCGCATCGAGGATATGCTGTACGTCATAGAAGACGGCTGCATCGACCTCACCGACGCGCCGAAATCGCTGCTCATCCTCTAAAACAGCGCAAAAGTTAAGGGTATCTGCCTATGCAGATACCCTTTTGTTATACTTTTTCGTCGTTTTCGGTTTTGCTCTGCTCCTTCGCCTTTGCGGCGGCGCGGCGCTCGCGCGCGCTCACCGGCGGAACATTGCTCGACACATGTACAAACTGCCTCGTTCCCGCATCAAGCCGCTTGTCGCCGCGGTAGTCGTTCGTGTCCTCGGACAGACCGCGGTTATGCAGCAGATGGTTGATGCACTCGGAAACGATGCTGTAAATGACCGCGAACAGCGGTACGCCGATCGCCATGCCGACAAAGCCGAACAGGCCGCCGAAGATCAGAATGGCAAACATGACCCAGAAGCTCGAAAGGCCGGTCGAGTTGCCGAGGATCTTCGGGCCGAGGATATTGCCGTCGATCTGCTGAAGAATGATGATGAAGATAACGAAGTACAGCGCCTGAAGCGGACTTGTGACCATGATCAGGATCGCACTCGGAATAGCGCCGATAAACGGGCCGAAGAACGGGATAATGTTCGTAACGCCGATAATGACCGAGATCAGCAGCGCGAAGGACGACTCGATGGTCAGCAGCCCCACCGACATCATGACGCGCATACCGATGAAGCACAGCACGCCGATGATGAGCGAGTCGATGAGCTTGCCGGTGATGAAGCCGCCAAACACGCGGTGAATGTATGCGACGCGCTCGATGATCGAGTTCGCCCGCTCGATGGAGAACAGGCTGTACGTCATCTTTTTGGCCTGCGCGCAGAAGGTCTCCTTGCCGTTCAGGATATAAAGAGCGATGATGATGCCGATCAGAATATCAACGACGACCGAAACCGTCGTAACGACGCCCGTCATCATGGTAACGAGGTGCGGCAGCGCGATGTTCTGCACCCAGTTGACCAGCTGTTCGGAAAACTGCTCATAGACCTGCATGAAGTTGCGCGCGATGACCGGGTTGTCCTTCAGAAGTCCCGTCACCCAGTTCGACACGTCGTTCATATAGGTATCCGCTGACTCGACGATGGAAAAAATGCTGACGACGAGCTGCGGCAGCACCATCCAGAGCAGGCCCGCCACGACGGCGAGACCGATGATCAGCGTCAGCAGACTGCTGATGCCCTTGGCGATGCGCGTTCCGTGGGTGAATTTTCTCGACATCGGCGGCTGGATGCGCCGGTAAAGCATATTAAAGACCGGCATGAGCAGATACGCCATGACAAAGCCGTAAATAAACGGACTGAGCGCGCCGAACAGCTTTTTCACCACGTTCCAGATGAACGGGAGCTTGATCAGCACGAACGCCACGAGAACGCAGCAGCCGATAACGCAGAAAGCGGTCAGTCCCCACTGAAAATAGTGGGGCTGCTCGCTGAATTTTGACTTTTTTGGTTCGTTTGGATTCTCCATAAATTCATTCCTTTCCTGCCCGCTCCGGACGGGCGCAAGCCGGAGAAAACCGCTCAGGACAAAGCCGCATCACGGAACAGGCGCGGCCTCCGGCGGCGCGGTCTTACTCCTCCTCGTCGAAGAAGATCCGCCAGAGCATATACAGCCAGCTCGCCGCGAACGCCACAAAGAACAGCGTGCGCAGCTTTTTGAAGCACTTGGAAAAGCAAGTGCCGAGCCACAGGCCGAGCGAGAGCAGGCAGGTCTCGAAAATCGCGAAATCAAACAGCGAGAAGCCGTGCGCCTTTTCTACGGCATGATTGGTCCAGCGGCTCGCGGTGCCGCGCGCCTCGTCGGCGTAATGGAGCATCTGCTCTGCACGGGCGCGGAGCGCTTCGCGGTCAACGTTTTCCAGATAGTTTTTCATAGCGTGTCTCTCCTTCTGTTACAGATTGCGTTTTGCAGGAGTCCTGCGTTTTTCGATCGTATTCTTTGCGATGCTGCACGGCGTTTTCCCCATCGAGGAAATGCGGCCCATGCGCATGCCGATCGTATCGGCAAGCACGGCAGCGTCCGGGGCGCCGGTCTCGCGGAGCGCGGCCTGCAGGATCAGACCGGCGGCTCTCGCATCCGAGCCGGCCTCATGATGGTCGAGCGTGATGCCGAGATAATCGGATACGGTATCCAGTTTATGATTGGCAAGGTCCGGCCATACGCGCTGCGAGACCTTTACCGTGCACACATAGCGGCATTCCGGCATCGGCAGCCCGTAATGCGCCAGACAGGCGCACAGCACGCCGGTGTCGAACATCGCGTTATGCGCGACGAGGATGCTCCCCTCTGCGAGGGGCGCAAGCTCGCGCCAGAACGACGCGAACGACGGCGCATCCTGCACCATGTTTTCCTTGATGTGGTTGACGCGGACGTTGCCCCAGTGAAATTTGCCGGCGCAGGCGGGCGGCCTCAGCAGCGAAACGCGCTCTCCGACCAGCCTGCCGTCCTCGAAAATGCTGACGCCGAGCGCACAGGCGCTGAGCGGCGAGGCGTTTCCGGTCTCGAAATCGAGTGCGAAGTATCTCACAGGCGCACCTCCCTGCCGGCGGCCGCGCGTTCCTTGCCCGCGAGCAGAAAACGGTAAAAGGGCGCGAGCTTTTTCATGGTCTCGAGCATCGGTCCGACGAACGAGCCGTCGAGCACAGGCGCGAAGTCCTCGCTTTCGCGAAAATCCACGCCGATCTCCTTGCGGTTCAGCCACGACTGGTATTCCGGCTTCGCGTCGGGGTATTTCGGGCGCTTGTACAGCTCGCCTGCAAGCGTCACCTCCGGGCAGCGCTTCACCGCCTCAAAGGCGTCGAGGAACAGTCTGTCCTCGTGCAGGATCATGTCGCGCAGCGCCTGCATCTCGCCCGTGCCCCATGCGCCCCAGCAGCCCCACGCCCAGTATTCGGGGTGCAGCTCAAAATAATAGCACGGCATGCTTTCGTGCTGCCGGCGCGCTCTGCGGAAGAAAAGCCACAGATTTGCGCGGTAAAGCGTCTTGTCCTTGGTATAGCGGGTATCGCGCCGCACGCGCGAGACCATGCGCGAGGGCACGGTGACGAACTGCGCGTCGATCTGCTGCATGACGGGCGTCATCTGCTCGATCAGCTCGTAAAACGGCGTGATGGCGAGTTTTTTGATCTCGTTTTTATGTTCTTCGTAAAATTCCTTGCTGTTTTGCAGGCGGTTAAGCTGAAGCAGGTCGACGCCTGCTGCGGAAAAGCCTGTGAATGCCATAATATCTGTCTGTTCCACCTTTGTCTTGATCCGCAGGAAGCAAAAAAACGTGCTTCCCGCCTTATTATATTTTAACCCCTCGTGTATGGTAAAGCAAGGAGAATTTCGCCTCGAAGATGTTAAGAAAATATGTCCGCGCGCTTCGCTTTATTTTGACAAGTCCCTTCTCTGCGGTGTATAATACAGTATTATACCAAAAAATATACCGGGAGGCTGATTATTATGAAGAACCCCGAAAAACTGCTCGACCTGCTCAGCCAGGACGCCCGTCTTTCGACCGCCCAGCTCGCCGCCATGACCGGCGCGGCCGAGGACGAGGTCGCGTCTCAGCTCAAGCACTATGAAAAGAACCGCACCATTCTCGGCTACAAGGCCCTCGTCGACTGGGACAAGACCGACCGTGAGAGCGTTACCGCGCTCATCGAGGTCAAGATCACGCCGCAGAAGGGCATGGGCTTCGACGAGATCGCCCGTCAGATCTACTCGCACCATCAGGTCGAGAGCGTTTATCTGATGAGCGGCGGCTTCGACCTGACCGTCATCATCAAGGACCGCACCATGCGCGAGGTCGCGCGCTTCGTCGCCGAGCAGCTCGCCCCGATGGAGAACGTTCTGTCCACCGGAACCCACTTCATCCTCAAGAAATATAAGGACTACGGCGTAGAGTATGACCCCTCCGAAAAAGATAAAAGAGAGGTCATGATGTCATGGTAAACTACGAGCAGATGCTCTCCGACCGCGTAAAAATCACCAAGCCGTCGGGCATCCGCCGCTTTTTCGAAATGGCGGCAAAAATGCCGCACGCGATTTCGCTCGGCGTCGGCGAGCCGGATTTTGAGACCCCGTGGCAGATCCGCCGCGCGGGCATCCAGTCCCTCGAAAAAGGGCAGACGTTCTACACCTCGAACTGGGGTCTTGCCGAGCTGCGCAGCCAGATTGCGGCCCTCGCGCGCCGCAAGTACCAGCTGTGCTACGACGCGGACAAGGAAATTCTCGTCACCGTCGGCGGCTCTGAGGCCATCGACAACACCATCCGCGCCCTCGTCAATCCCGGCGAAGAGGTGCTCATTCCCGAGCCGAGCTTTGTCTGCTACACGCCGCTCACGCAGATGGCCGGCGGCGTTCCCGTGCCGCTCCCGACCCGCGTCGAGGACAGCTTCAAGCTGACCCCCGAGGCGCTCCGCGCCGCCATCACGCCGCGCACCAAGCTGCTCATTCTCCCCTATCCGAACAACCCGACCGGCGCCATCATGAACCGCGACGAGCTTCAGGCCATTGCGAACGTCATCCGCGAGACCAACATCATGGTGCTTTCGGACGAGATCTACAACAGCCTGACCTACGGCCCCGACCGCCATGTCTGCTTCGCGGAGATCGACGGCATGAAGGAGCGCACCATCGTCGTAGACGGCTTCTCCAAGTCCTACGCCATGACCGGCTGGCGTCTCGGCTGGGCGATGGGCCCGAAGGAGCTTATGCGCCACATCTGCAAGATCCATCAGTTCGGCATCATGTCCGCCCCGACGACCGCGCAGTTCGCCGGCATCGAGGCCATCCGCACGGGCGACGACGACATCGCGCGCATGCGCGACCAGTACGACCTGCGCCGCCGCTTCCTGCTCGGCGAGCTCCGCTCGATGGGACTCGACTGCTTCGAACCCGAGGGCGCGTTCTATATCTTCCCCTCCATCGAATCCACCGGACTCACCTCCGAGGAGTTCTGCGAGCGCCTGCTGCACGAGCAGGAGGTCGCGGTCATCCCCGGCAGCGCGTTCGGCGCGAGCGGCGAGGGCCACGTGCGCATCTCCTACTCCTATTCAATGAAGCACCTGCGCGAGGCCTGCTCGCGTATGCGCAAGTTCCTCGAAAACCTCAAAAACGAACAGAAGTAATAAAAAGACCCGATACAGTAAAAACAAGCTGTATCGGGTCTCTTTTTCTGCAATTTTTAGAATACGCAGTACTGCTTCATGTAGGCGTCCATCAGCGGCAGGAGGTGAGCGTACTCCGCCTTGTCCGCAAGATACTCGCGGATGTCCTGTACGGTCACGAGGGCGTGCACCTTGATGCCGAATTCCTCACCGACCTCCATGACAGCGGTCTTGCCGGGGTTCTGGCCGACCTCGCAGCGGTTGACCGAGATGAACATATCGGTTACCTTGACGTCCGCGCAGCTCTTGAGCACCGGCATGGTCTCGCGGATCGCGGTGCCTGCGGTGATAACGTCCTCGATGATGATGACGCGGTCGCCGTCCTGCGGCTTGTAGCCGACGATATTGCCGCCCTCGCCGTGGTCCTTCGCTTCCTTGCGGTTGAAGAAGAACGGCTTGTCGATGCCGTAGTTGCGGGCGAGCGCACCGGAAACCGAGGTCGCGAGCGGAATGCCCTTGTATGCCGGGCCGAACATCGCGTCGAAGTCGTCGCCTACCGTCTCCTTGACGAGAGCGGCATAGAACTCGCCCAGACGGGAGTTCTGCATACCGGTCTTATAGTTGCCGGTGTTGACAAAATACGGGGTCTTGCGGCCGGACTTGGTCGTGAAGTCGCCGAAACGCAGAACGTCCGCGCTCATCATAAACTCGATAAACTCTTTTTTAGCAGCAGAAAGCATGATTGTACCGTCCTTTATTCTCATTTGGTTAGTTACAGTATAGCAAATCCGGGGAAATATGTAAAGAGCAGATGTAAAAGGGCACGTTTAAAACGTGCCCTCTCTTTTAGTTTTATCGAACTACCGCACCCTGGTCGGCCGAGGTGACCAGACGGGAGTAGCGGTACAGCCAGCCGGACTTGACGTTCGGCTCACGCGGAACGTACTTTGCACGGCGCGCCTCCATCTCCTCGTCCGAGATATTGACGTTTACCTTGCTGTTCGGAATGTCGATGGAAATGATGTCGCCTTCCTGAACCAGACCGATCTCGCCGCCGGAGGCAGCCTCCGGGGAGACATGGCCGATGGATGCGCCGCGGGACGCGCCGGAGAAACGGCCGTCGGTGATGAGTGCGACCGTGGTGTCGAGCTTCATGCCGGCGAGCGCGGAGGTCGGGTTGAGCATCTCGCGCATACCCGGACCGCCCTTCGGGCCCTCGTAGCGGATGACGACAACGTCGCCCGGAACGATCTTTCCGTTATAGATAGCGGAAATTGCGTCCTCCTCGCAGTCGAATACGCGAGCCGGACCCTCGTGCACCATCATCTCGGGCGCAACCGCCGAGCGCTTGACGACGCAGCCGTTCTTTGCGATGTTGCCCCACAGGACCGCAATGCCGCCGGTCTGGGAGTACGGATTTTCGAGCGGACGAACAACCTCGGGGTTGCGATTGACCACGCCCTCCAGGTTCTCACCGACCGTCCTGCCGGTGCAGGTGATGAGCGAGAGGTCGAGGAAGCCGCCCTTCGTCAGCTCCTTCATGATGGCCGGAACGCCGCCCGCCATGTAAAGCTGCTCGATATGGTGCGGACCTGCCGGTGCGAGGTGGCAGATGTTCGGCACCTTGCCGGAGAGCTCGTTGAGCGTCTCAAGCTGGAGCGGAACGCCCGCCTCGTTGGCGATAGCCAGCAGGTGCAGAACCGAGTTGGTCGAGCAGCCGATGGCCATTTCGCAGCACAGCGCGTTGCGGAACGCCTTGGGTGTCAGGATGTCGCGCGGCTTGATGTCCTTTTCGATCAGCTCCATAATCTTCATGCCGGCGTGCTTTGCCAGATGGATGCGTGCCGCGGAGACCGCCGGGGTCGTGCCGTTGCCCGGCAGCGCCATGCCGATCGCCTCGGACAGGCAGTTCATCGAGTTTGCGGTGTACATGCCGGCGCACGAGCCGCAGCCCGGGCAGGAATTGCACTCAGCTTCGTAGAACGTCGCCTCGTCCATCATGCCGGCCTTGTATGCGCCGACCGCCTCGAAGGTCTTGGACAGCGAAACCTCCTCGCCGCCGAAATGGCCTGCGAGCATCGGGCCGCCGGAAACCAGAATAGACGGGATGTTCAGGCGGGCCGCCGCCATCAGCATGCCCGGAACGATCTTGTCACAGTTCGGGATGAGCACCAGACCATCGAGCTGATGCGCCTGTGCGAGCGTCTCTACGCTGTCCGCGATGAGCTCGCGGCTCGCCAGAGAATACTTCATGCCGATGTGGCCCATTGCGATGCCGTCGCAGACGCCGATCGCCGGAACGAGCACCGGCGTGCCGCCTGCCATGCGAACGCCGGCCTTGACTGCGTCCGCAATCTTATCGAGGTTGATGTGACCCGGGATGATCTCGGAATATGCGGAAACGACGCCGATGATCGGCTGCTTCATCTCCTCGTCGGTCATGCCGCAGGCGCGCAGCAGAGAACGGTTCGGCATACGCTCGGGGCCTGCGGTGATGTTGTCACTTCTTCTCACGGGGATTTCCTCCTTTAAAAGCAGTCCAGCAGACTGCCTGATAGAAAAAACAGGCGGACGGGAAAATCCGTCCGCCCGTTCGGGGTAGCAAGTTCACACTTCTGCACCAGTTTTCCCTTCCGGAAACCGCAGCCTTTGGTTGCGGCATCAAAAAGGTGCACGAAGTGCGCCGTAAAAACCCGCGACATGCGCGTGGGTTTTTACACCCCGACTCAGCCGCCTTGGGCGGCGTCATTCGGGTATCGAAAGGCGGTTTCTACGGAACCGCCTTTCGTATATAGGGGGCTTTTGAAGCCCCCTATAAGAAGCAAGCCAGAAGCGAAGCTTCGCGCTTACTTCTTCAGCCAGCTCATCATGCCGCGCAGCTTCTTGCCGGTCTCCTCGAGCTGGGTGTCAGCCTCGAGTGCGCGGTTTGCCAGGAAGTGCGCACGACCGCCTGCACGGTTCTCCTGAATCCACTCGGAAGCGAAGGTACCGTCCTGGATCTCGCGCAGGATCTTCTTCATCTCCTTGCGGGTCTCCTCGGTGATGATGCGCTTGCCGGTGCGGTAATCGCCGTACTCAGCGGTATCGGAGATGGAGTAACGCATCTTAGCAAAGCCGCCCTCGTTGATCAGGTCAACGATCAGCTTCATCTCGTGAACGCACTCGAAGTAAGCGTTCTCCGGAGCGTAGCCAGCCTCGACCAGAGTCTCAAAGCCAGCCTTCATCAGCTCGCAAACGCCGCCGCAGAGGACAGCCTGCTCGCCGAACAGGTCGGTCTCGGTCTCGGTCTTGAAGGTGGACTCCAGGATGCCGGCACGGCCGCCGCCGATACCGCAAGCGTATGCCAGAGCGATGTCCATAGCCTTGCCGGAAGCGTCCTGCTCAACGCAGACCAGATCCGGAACGCCGTGACCCTCGAGGTACTGGGAACGAACGGTGTGGCCCGGGCCCTTCGGAGCGATCATGATAACGTCAACGTCAGCCGGCGGAACGATCTGCTTGAAGTGGATGTTGAAGCCGTGAGCGAAAGCCAGTACGTTGCCCGGCTTCAGGTTCGGCTCGATAACGTCCTTGTAGATGTCAGCCTGCTTCTCGTCCGGGGTCAGCATCATGATGATGTCGCCGGCAGCAGCAGCCTCAGCCGGAGTCATGACCTCCAGACCGTAGTCCTTTGCCTTCTTCTCATGCTTGGAGCCCGGACGCAGACCTACTACAACGTGTACGCCGGAGTCCTTCAGGTTCATTGCGTGAGCATGACCCTGGGAGCCGAAGCCGATGATAGCAACGGTCTTGCCGTCGAGCAGAGACAGGTTGCAGTCTGCATCATAGAACATTTTTACCATTGTTATTACCTCCTGAATGTATGGAAAGTGAATTGGGTAAACAAATTTATTTAATCAGCGGTCAGGTGGCCGTCAATTAAGCGGAATGAAATTATCTGCGGATCGCGGTGACGCCCGAGCGGCTCATCTCCACGATCTCGAAGTTGGAAATGACGTCGAGGAAGGCGTCGATGCGGCTCGGCACATTCGCCAGCTCCACGATCAGCTCGTCCTCGGTCGAGTCAACGATGCGGCCCTCGTACAGGCTGCACAGCTGACGGATGTCGTCTCTCGTCGAGGGAGCCTGCGCGTGCAGCTTGACAAAGACAAGCTCGCTGCATACCGAGTCATGCTCCTCGATGTGGTCGACGCGCATGACCTCCTCCAGCTTATCGAGCTGCTTGATGATCTGCTCGAGGATGACCTCGTCGCCCTGCACGATGATCGACATACGCGAAACGCGCGGATCATTGGTCGCGGAAACGGTCAGAGAGTCGATGTTGTAGCCGCGGCGGCCGAACAGGCTGGAAACGCGCGCCAGAACACCGGCGTTATTCTGTACGGTAACAGAAAGGATAAACTTCTGCATTGGTCTATTTTCCCCTTTCTCAGTCTACCACGAGATCGTCGATCGTACCGCCTGCCGGGATCATCGGCAGAACGCGCTCGTCCTTGTCGATCTGACAGTCGATGAGTACCGGGCCGTCGCTCTGCTGCGCCTTGCGCAGCGCCTCGCGCAGCTCCGCGATGTTGGACGCGCGGTAGCCGACTGCGCCGAACGCATCGGCGAGCTTGATGTAATCGGTCTTGCGGTGCGGGTCGGTCTGCGAATAGCGGCTGCCATAGAACATGGTCTGCCACTGACGGACGTTGCCGAGCACGCGGTTGTTCATGATGACCGTGATGATCGGCAGCCTGTAGGAGACTGCGGTGCAGATCTCGTTGAGGTTCATGTGGAACGAGCCGTCGCCCGTGATATGGACCACGGTGCGGCCCGGGAAGGCGATCTGTGCGCCGATCGCGGCGCCGTAGCCGAAGCCCATCGTGCCGAGGCCGCCCGAGGTCAGGAACTGACGCGGATGTCTGCGGCCGTTGTACTGCGCGCTCCAGAGCTGATGCTGACCGACGTCGGTCGCGATGATGGTATCCTCCGGGGTCTCTTCCGTGACCGTGCGCAGCAGCTGATGCGGATGGATAACGCTTTCATCGTCCTTTGCGCGGTAGTCGAGCTTCGCGCGCCACTCGGCGATCTGCGCGAGCCATGCGGTGTGCTTGTTTTCCTTGACGTACGGCAGAACCTTTTCAAGGAAGGTCTTTGCGTCGGAAACGACCGAATAGGTCGTGTCGATGTTCTTGTTGATCTCCGCCGCGTCGATGTCCACATGGATGATGCGCGCGCCGGGGGCGAAATGGCCGGTGTTGGTGGCAACGCGGTCAGAGAAGCGCGCGCCGATGCAGATCAGCAGGTCGCTGCGCTCGACCGCCCAGTCAGCCGAAACCGTGCCGTGCATGCCGATCATGCCGAGGCTCAGCTCGTCGTCATCGGGCACGCAGCCGATCGCCATCATGGTGTGCGCAGACGGGATCTCCGCCTTGCGCATCAGAGCGAGCAGCTCGCTGCCTGCGTCCGAGATTTCGACGCCGCCGCCGTAGTAGATGAACGGGCGCTCAGCCTTGTCGATCATGTCCGCGACGGTCTTCAGCTGTTCCTCGCTGATGTCGTAGGTCTCATGCACCTCGACCCTGCCCTTCGGGGTGAACTCGGTCGTCGCGGCGGTGACATCCTTCGGAATGTCGATGAGCACCGGACCCGGACGTCCGGACTGCGCGATGCGGAACGCCTCGCGGACGGTATCCGCGAGCTCCTCTACGTGGCGTACCACGAAATTGTGCTTGGTGATCGGCATGGTGATGCCGGCGATGTAGACCTCCTGGAAGGAGTCTCGACCGATCAGGCTCGTGCCGACGTTGCCGGTGATGGCGACCATCGGGATGGAGTCCATATAAGCCGTTGCGATGCCGGTGACGAGGTTGGTCGCGCCCGGGCCGCTCGTTGCGAGGCACACGCCAACCTTGCCGGTCGAACGGGCATAGCCGTCCGCCGCATGAGCCGCGCCCTGTTCATGTGCCGTCAAAATGTGATGAATGCGGTCGCTGTTTTTATAAAGTGCGTCGTAGATATTGAGAACCGCGCCGCCCGGGTAGCCGAAAATGGTGTCTACGCCCTGCTCTACGAGCGCGTCGATCAGGATCTCCGAACCGTTCTTTACCATGCGAAACCGCCTCCTTTCTATGTCTTACATACTGTTTATACCGTTTTGATAAATAAAAAAAGCCTTCATCTCTTTATAAAGAGACAAAGACTTACTCTGCGGTACCACTCTTTTTGCCCTGTGCGCCGTGCGCACAAAGCCGCTCGTTCTGATCCTTTAACGCTGATCCTGCGGAGCAAATTACACCTGGGCCCTGTTTCATCCCATTTCACCCGCTCGGCTCCCGGAGGACTTTCGCTCTTTCCCTTCCCCGCCGTCTTACACCAGCCGACGGCTCTCTTCTTCGGGGCTTCGGGACGCTACTTTTCCATTCATCGCCTTTACCGTTATTGTTCAAAATGTAATTCTTATTATAAAGCGCAACCGTCAGCTTGTCAACGATAATTTCCGACAGATTTATAAGTTTTCCCCGCTCATAATTTGCACAATTTCGCCTCACACTATAACCGCATATTTTTTGAAAAGGAGGCGGTTTCATGTCCGTGCCTCTCGTGCGCACGCTCGTGCTGTATTTCGCGGTCATCTGTGCGGTGCGGCTGATGGGAAAGCGCCAGCTCGGAGAGATGGACCCGGCCGAGCTCGTCGTGACCATTCTCGTCAGCGATCTTGCCGCCGTGCCCATGCAGGATCTCGGCATTCCGCTGTTTTTCGGTCTTGTGCCGATCGCTGCGCTCGTCGCGCTCGAGGTGCTGCTCAGCATTCTCTCGCTCAAGAGCCGTTTTTTCCGCCGTCTGCTCAACGGACAGCCTGCCATCATCATCCGCAAGGGGCAGCTCGACCTGTCCAAGCTGCGCCAGCTGCGGCTCACGACCGAGGATCTGGTCGTAGCGCTGCGCAAGCAGAACGTCGCCTCGGTCAGCGATGTGAAATACGGCGTGATCGAGCCGGACGGCTCGCTGACCATCGTGCTCTACCCGCAGCAGCAGCCGGTCACGGCGGAAATGCTGTCCCTCTCGCCAAAGGATACCGGACTCCCGCTCGTCGTCATCTCGGACGGACAGATGGTCGAGCGCTCGCTCGGCCTGCTGCGGCTCGACCGGGACGCCGTTGTCAACCGGCTCCGGAACAGAGGTCTGCGCCCCGAGGAGGTCTTTCTGATGACGCTTGACGACTGCGGCAATATGTTCGTGCAGAAAAAGGAGGGAGCGTAATGCGGCGGCTGACTGCGGCGCTCGTGCTGCTCGCGCTCCTGCTCACCGGCTGCGTCTGGAGCCGGCGCTCGGTCGAAAAGGTCTGCACCGAGGCCGCCGAGGCGCTGCACGCAGGCGAGCTCGACCGCGCCCGTGCGATCTGGGAGGAGGCGCAGCCGCTGCTCGGCGCTCTGCTCCCCCATGAGGAGATCGACGAGACCGGTCTGCTCTTCGAGCGGCTTGCGGCAGCGCATGACGGAACGGACGACGAAAATCTGCTCGACCGTGCGGAGCTGCTCGCCCGGCTGCACCATCTTCCCGAGATGGAAAAGGCGTCCTTGCGCAATATACTGTAAAGCCTGCCGAAAAAACTGCGCTTTCCGGCAGGCCCTGTATTGCGAAAACGCAGGAAAGATGGTATGCTCTTGTCAGAGGTGACTGATTATGCGCAGAAAAGACAGAGAAATTACCGGACGGGAAAATATCGAGCCCATCCTCCGTGCATGCAAAACCTGCCGCGTGGCGATGATCGCGGACGGCGCGCCCTATGTCGTGCCGCTGAACTTCGGCTATACGTGGGACGAGAGCGGCCTGACGCTGTACTTCCACAGCGGCCTCAAGGGCAAGAAAATCGACGCGCTGCGCGCCGACCCGCGCGTCTGCTTCGAGATGGATACCGAGCAGGGCGTGACCGGCGAGGGCGACATTGCCTGCCGGTACAGCTTCGCCTTCTCCTCCATCGTCGGCTACGGCAGCATGGAGTTCGCGAAAACGCCCGATGAAAAGCGAAAGGGCTTTGACGTCATCATGCAGCACCAGACCGGCCGCAGCGGCTTCACCTATAACGATGCGTCGCTGTCCGTTGCCGAGGTGTTCCATGTCCGCGCGGACTCGTTCGAGGCCTCGCGCAAGGCGCTGCGCCCCCGCAAGCCGGAATGAGCGCGCTCAAAAAGCTGGTCTCGGCGCTGCTCGTGCTGACGCTCGCCGTTTCCGGCGGCCTGCTCGCCTGGCACGGCCTGCACCGCACGAGCGCCGCTCCGCCCGCCGGGCAGACACCGACGCCCGCCGTCCCGGCGCCGCCCGCGTCCGTGCCCGACACGGTCTCTACGCTGTGCGTCGCCGGCGACCTTGTCATGCACATTCCCATCATCAATTCCTGCCGCACGGACGACGGCTATGACTTCACCGGCCTGTTCGACGAGGCGCGGCCGTATTACGAAAGCGCCGACTATGCCGCCGCCTGCATCGAAACCACGTTCAACGGCCCTCCCTACTCAGGGTTCCCGCAGTTCTGCGCGCCCGACCAGCTTGCAGGCGACCTCAAAACGGTCGGCCTTGATCTGCTCTCGACCGCGAGCAATCACAGTCTGGACACCTGGTTTTCCGGCCTGACGCGCACGCTCGATGTGCTCGACGGCGCCGGTCTCGACCATGTCGGCACCTACCGCACGCAGGAGGAGCGCGACACGGTGAAGGTCATCGACGTCGGCGGCATCCGTCTCGCCGTCCTCGCCTATACCTACGGCACGAACGGCCTGCCGAAGGACGAGCATCCGTACTGCGTCAATGTTTTTACGACCGATTACATGACAAACTGCGGCGTAATCGACTATGAGCTGCTGAAAAGCGACCTTGCACGCGCCCGTCAGACCGACGCGGACGCCATCGCGGTCTTTATGCACTGGGGACAGGAATACGCGACCTCCCCCTCCGCCCAGCAGCGCGAGCTGGCGGATTTTCTGTTCGAGAACGGCGCGACGCTTGTGCTCGGCGGCCATGTCCATGTGCCGCAGCCGATGGAGCTGCGCGAGCTGCCCGACGGACGCACCGGCTTTCTGTGCTACTGTCTCGGCAATCTGATCTCCAACCAGCACGACCGCTACACCAATCTCACCGCCGCGGTCAGCCTCGAGCTGACGAAGGACGGCGAGACCGGCGCGGTCACGGTCTCCGATGCCGAATATGTGCCGATGTATATGCTGCATCCGGACGCCTCGGCCGACGGACGCTACCATCTGCTCGATCTGAACCGGAGCATCGCAGACTGCGAGAGCGGAGATCATACGGTCGTACCGGCTGCCGTTCTCCCGGCGCTTAAGCAGGGTCTTGCGGACGCGCACAGCATCTTCGGCCCGCAGGAGGAATTACAGTTATCCCCCGCCGAAAAGGCCGCATAACACGAAAAAAGAGCTGACTTTTACCGGTCAGCTCTTTTTTTGCCGTTTTATCAGGTATTGTGATCGGAAACGTGGAACTTCTTGAGGTTGCCAATCTTCTGCGCACGGATGTCCATTTCCTTGCAGACATCCTCCATCGTCACGCCGCACTCGTTCATCATGACCATCATGTGATAGAATACGTCGTTGATCTCACCGACGAGCTCGGTCTTGTCGCCGTTCTTGGCGGCGATGATGGTCTCCGCGCACTCCTCGCCTACCTTCTTGAGGATCTTGTCGATGCCCTTTTCGAACAGGTAGCAGGTGTACGAGCCCTCCTGCGGCTCTGCGCGGCGCTGTGCGATGACAGCCTCCATTTGCTCAAACGAATTCATGCTTACTACTCCTTTTACTTCTCGTCTTTTTCCCACAGCGTCGTGAAAAAGCAGGTGCGGTGGCCTGTGTGACAGACCGGACCCTTGGGCGTGCCGACATAGATCAGCGTATCATCGTCACAGTCGGACAGGATCTTCTTCACAAAAATGAAATTGCCCGAGGTCTCACCCTTGTTCCACAGCTTCTGGCGCGAGCGCGAGAAAAACCACGCCGTACCGGTATCCATCGTCAGCTGAAGCGCCTGCTCGTTCGCATAGCCGAGCATGAGCACCTCGCCGCTGCGCTCATCCTGACAGACGACCGGGATGAGCGGCGCTTTTACGAAAAACTTGCTTAAATCCAATCTATTCACTCCGTTCACAGTCTAACCGGAATATTCTTTTCTCTGAGGTGCTCCTTGACCTCTTTTACCGTCAGCTCGCGGTAATGGAACAGGCTCGCGGCGAGCGCGGCGTCACAGCCGGTCTGCTCAAACACCTCGGAAAAATGCGCGAGGTTGCCGCCGCCGCCCGAGGCGATGACCGGGATGCCGACAACATCCGTGACCGCCTTGGTAAGCGGCAGGTCAAAGCCGGACTTGGTGCCGTCCTTGTCCATCGAGGTGAGCAGAATCTCGCCTGCGCCGCGCTCATAGACCTCCTTCGCCCACGCGACTGCGTCCTTTCCGGTCGGAGTGCGGCCGCCAGCCACATATACCTCAAAGCCCGAGGGCATCTGCTCGTTCGCACGCGCGTCGATCGCGATGACAACGCACTGACTGCCGTACTTTTCCGCCGCTGCGTTCACCAGATCGGGGTTTTTGACCGCCGAGGAGTTGATGGAGATCTTGTCCGCACCGGCGCGCAGGATCTCGCGAAAATCGTCCACCGTGCGGATACCGCCGCCGACCGTTACCGGCACGAAAACCTCGCGGCAGGTGCGGCGCACAACGTCCGCGATCGTGTCGCGGTTGTCGCTCGTCGCGGTAATGTCGAGAAATACGATCTCGTCCGCGCCCTCCTGCGAATAGAACTTCGCAAGCTCGACCGGATCGCCTGCGTCGCGCAGACCGACAAAATTCACGCCCTTGACCACGCGGCCGTCCTTGACGTCCAGACAGGGGATAATGCGTTTTGCCAGCATCACTCCGCCTCCTTGATCGCCTTCGCGAGGTCGAGCGTGCCGGTATAGACCGCCTTGCCTGCAATCGCGCCGTCGATGCCGAGCTTTTTCAGCGAGGCAATGTCCTCGAGCGTGGAAACGCCGCCCGAGGCGATAATCTCGCAGGAGACCGACGCGCGAAGCGCCGCCAGCTGATCGAAATTCGGTCCGGCGAGCATGCCGTCCTTGTCGATGTCGGTGAAAATAATATTCTTCACGCCGTAGGACTCCATGCGCTCCGCGAACGCGATATAGTTCTCGCCGCTGTCATCCAGCCAGCCGTCCGTGCGGACGGTCTCGCTCTTCGCGTCGATGCCGACGACGATCTTGTCGCCGTACTTTTTGACCGCCTCCGCGACAAACTCCGGGTGGCGGACCGCCGCCGAGCCGATAATGACGCGCGAAACGCCGAGTGCGAGCACCGTCTCGACGTCCTGCATCGAGCGGATGCCGCCGCCGAGCTCGACCGTCGCGCCGGTCTCGCGGATGACCTGCTCGACCACGCCGTAATTGGCATGCGAGCCGTCCTTCGCCGCGTCGAGATCGACCATGTGGATGAGCGACGCGCCTGCGTCGAGGAAACGGCGCGCGGTCTCGACCGCATTTTCCGCCACCTTATGTGCCGTGCCGTAGTCGCCCTTCTGCAGGCGCACGCACTGTCCGTCCTTCAAATCGATTGCCGGAATTACCTTCATTTTCCCACCTCCGTCAGTTTTGCAAAGTTGCGGAGCATCTGAAGCCCCACTTCGCCGCTCTTTTCCGGGTGAAACTGGCAGCCGAACAGGTTTCCCCTCGCCACCATGGCCGGAACGCGCGTGCCGTAATCCGTCACGGCGGCAAGGTCGTTTTCGTCCGACGGCTTCGCCATGAAGCTGTGCACGAAATACACATAGCTGCCGTTTTCCAGACCCTCGGTCATGGCGTTCGGGCGCAGAATATCCAGTGCGTTCCAGCCGATCTGCGGCAGCTTGAGGCTCGTCTCAATGCGCTCGATGCGGCCGGGCAGCAGACCCAGACCCCTGCAGGGACGCACCTCGTCCGACTCCTCGAACAGCATCTGCATACCGAGGCAGATGCCGAGGAAGGGCTTTGTCTCTGCCGCCTTCAGCACCGCGTCCGTCAGTCCGGACCCGGTCAGCGCCGCCATCGCGTCCGGGAACGCGCCCACGCCCGGCAGGATCACGCCCGCGGCATTTTCGATGACCTCGCCCGTCGAGGCGACCTTATTTTCATAACCCAGGAAATCCAGCGTGTTGTGTACGCTCATCAGATTGCCTGCGCCGTAATCTACGATTGCAATATAACCCATTTTTGACCTCTCGAAAACCGCAAAGCTTATAGAACGCCCTTCGCGCTCAGCACGCCGCCGCCGGTGACGGTCACGGCCTGTTTGAGCGCACGGGCGAGCGCCTTGAACAGCGCTTCGGTGATGTGGTGCGCGTTTTCGCCGTACTCGCTCTTCAGATGAAGCGTCAGACCGGCGTTGACCGCGAGCGCACGCATGAACTCGACCGTCAGACAGGTGTCGTACCGGCCGCACATCGGCTGCGGCATGGGTGCATCGAACACGAGGTACGGCCGGCCGGAAATATCGAGCGCACAGAAGCCGAGCGCCTCATCCATCGGCACGAACGCCTGTCCGAAGCGCGCGATGCCCGCCTTGTCGCCGAGGCACAGCGAAAGCGCCTGTCCGAGCGCAATGCCGCAGTCCTCGACCGAATGATGGCCGTCCACCTCGAGGTCGCCCTTGCAGGTGAGCGTGAGGCCGAAGCCGGAATGCACCGCAAAGCTGTTCAGCATATGGTCGAAAAAGCCGATGCCGGTATCGATTCTGCGCTCGCCGCCCTCGAGCGTCAGTCTGAGCTCGATGTCGGTCTCTTTTGTCTTGCGTTTGATCTCAGCAGTTCTCATTTCTTCGGCTCCTCCGCAAAGCGCACCGCGATGGAGTTCGCGTGCGCGTCCAGATGCTCGCTCTGCGCAAGCGCAATGATGTCCTGTGCATATCCCTCCAGCGCATCGCGCGTGTACTCGATGACGCTGGTTTTCTTAAGGAAGGTGTCGGTCGAGAGCGGAGAGAAGAACCGCGCCGTGCCCGAGGTCGGCAGAACGTGGCACGGGCCTGCCATGTAGTCGCCGAGCGGCTCAGGCGCGTACTGGCCGAGGAAGATCGCGCCTGCGTTATGCAGATACGGCAGCAGCTCACGCGGCTCGGCCGTCACGACCTCCAGATGCTCGGGCGCGACGACGTCCGCCATTTTGCAGGCGTCCGTGAGCTCGTCGAACACGATCGCGCAGCCGTAGTTCGCAACGCTCTCCTTGATGATGTCCCAGCGCGGCAGCAGCTTCGCCTGTCGCTCCATTTCACACGAAATGGCCTGCGCCTGCGCCATGGAGTCGGTCAGCAGGACGGCAGAGGCCAGCCTGTCGTGCTCGGCCTGGCTGAGCAGGTCGGCCGCGACATAGGTCGGATTTGCGGTGTGATCCGCGATGACCAGGACCTCGGACGGGCCTGCGATCATGTCAATGTCGACCGTGCCGAACGCGAGCTTTTTCGCCGCCGCAACAAAGGCGTTGCCCGGGCCGACGATCTTGTCGACCTGCGGGATGAAGCCTGCGCCGTAGGTCAGCGCTGCGATGGCCTGTGTGCCGCCGATGGCGATGACCTTGTCCACGCCTGCGATCTTCGCCGCCGCGAGCACTTCGTTCGACATATTTTCGGTCGGGGGCGTTACCATGATGAGCTCGCCCACGCCTGCGACCTTGGCCGGGATAGCGTTCATGAGTACGCTCGAGGGATATGCCGCCGTGCCGCCCGGCACATAAATGCCGACGCGCGAAAGTCCCCGCACGGTCTGACCGAGGGTCTCGCCTGCCGAGCGCTTCCACTCCCAGCTCTTGACGAGCATCTGCTCGTGATAGTCGCGGATGTTCGCCGCCGCCTTTTCGAGCGCAGAGATCAGCTTCGGATCGCACGCATCATACGCCGCGTCCAGCACGGACGGCTCGACGATATACGGCGCCTTGCCGTCGAACTTTTCCGCATACTCTACGACCGCGTCCCAGCCGCGCTCCTGTACGTCGGCCATCACGCCGCGCACGATCTGTTCAATATCGCCGCGCGCACCTGCCGCACGCGCTTTCATCTCGCGGATGACGGTCTGTTCCGCCGTGCCGTCCGCGAGAACCGTTTTCAGAAACATCTATTTTCACTCCGTTCCAATCGGAAATTATTTCTCCAACCCTTTTTCCAGCTCAGCAATGACCTTCTGGATGGCTGTCTTTTTCATCTTTGCGCTCGCAAGGTTGACGATCACGCGAGCCGAGATGGGCGCTACGTCCTCGATGACCTCGAGACCGTTCTCCTTGAGCGTCGTACCGGTCTCGACAATGTCGACGATCGCGTCCGCAAGCTCGAGCAGCGGTGCAAGCTCGACCGAGCCTTCGATCTTGATGGTCTCGACGTCCATGTTCTTCCTGTTGAAGAACGCCTTGGTGACGGCCGGGTATTTGGTCGCGATGACCGGGGTCTTGTAGCCGCCGTAAACGTCCTTTCCCTTCTTGGTGGCGAGGGCGAAACGGCACCTGCCGAAGCCGAGATCTACCATTTCGTAGAAGCTACCGCCCTTTTCCATGATGGTGTCCTTGCCGACGACACCCATGTCGCACACGCCGTGCTCGACGTAGGTGATGACGTCGGCGGCCTTGGACAGGACGATCTCTACACCGCTGTCCGGCAGGGTGAAGATCAGCTTGCGCGTTCCGGCCTCAAGCTCGGAAATATCGTAGCCCGCGTCCTTGAGCAGCGCGAGCGTTTTCTTTTCCAGACGGCCCTTGGTCAGCGCGATGCGGACCGTATCGCGGCGCGTTGCGACCTCAGGACGGCTCGCGCCCTGAAGGCTCTCCGCGACGCTCTCCACGTCGATGCCGAAGCCGCCCGCCGGGAGATCCCTGCCGAACTTCGCGCACAGCGCGTTGTAGCGGCCGCCTGCAAGAATGGCAGCGCCTGCGCCGCCGATGTAGCCGCGGAACATGATGCCGGTGTAGTAATCCATCTCGTGCACCAGACCGAGGTCGATCATGATGCGGTCGCCGTAACCGGCCTCGTCGAGCGCCTGATACAGGCGGCGCAGATAGGCGATCGCGCCCAGAACGCGCACGTTGCCGGTCAGCGTCTCGACCTCGTCGAGCACCTCGATGCCGCCGAACAGCTGCGGCATGGCGCTGAGCGCCTTTGCTGCCGGCTTGCTGCCGAACGGCTGAAGCGCGTCGCCGAGCGCCGCGAACGACTTGTTTTCGATCAGGCGGCGGATCGCCTCGGAAGAGGCCGCATCCGCACCCAGCTCCTCGATGAGGGCCTTGTAGATCTCCGCGTGGCCGAGCTCGATGCGGAAGTTGTCCGCGCCGGTCCTGCTCAGCGCCGCGAAGGCAGCGGAGAGGATGTCCTTGTCAGCCGCGAGACCGTCCGCGCCGATCAGCTCCGCGCCGACCTGCAGGAACTCGCCCTTGTGGCCGTGGTCGCCGGAGACCGAACGGAACACCTTCTGACTGTAATACAGGCGGACCGGCAGAGCCGCGTCATCCAGACGGGTCGCCGCGATACGCGCGATGGGGGTAGTGTTGTCTGGACGCGCCACGCAGATCCGGCCGGACTTGTCGATGATCTTGAGCATCTGATCCTGGTCGAGCTCGGGGTTTGCCTGCGCAAACACATCGAAATACTCTACGGCCGGGGTGATGATCTCGCTGTACCCACGCTCCTCAAGCGCATCGCGCACCGCGTTCTCGGTCTGCCGCAGTGCACGGCAGGAGGAAAACAGAAGGTCACGGGTACCTTCGGGGGTCGAAATTCGAAAACGGTTCATTGCTCCGCTGCTCCTTTATCACTTTATCATGATGAAATCATACCATACCCGGCACGAGGCTGTCAACCCTTTCTTTTACGAAACTTAAGATGCGCGTGCGGGCGCACACAAAAGCTACCAGAAAAAACTGCGGCGGGCTGAGGTCAGCCCGCCCTACGAGTGCAGTAATGAAAAAGATTTTATCCTCGTGCAAGTCCCTCTACAATCTCGACCAGCTTTTCCAGAAAGTTCTCCTCGCCGAGGGTGTTGAGCTTGAAGAACACGGCCGTACTGCCGCCCGAAGTGATGGCGGAAAGAAACAGATCACGGCCGTTGCCGACCAGAGTGACATTCATGCTGACGCGATTGCCGCCCATGTAGCTGTAACGCTCGAACACGCGCACCGCACAGCGGACCGTATCGTTTGTCCAGTCCGAGCCATCCTCGTAGGACGCAGACATACTGCCGTTCAGCACGCCGTCCGTTACAGCGTTCAGAACTTCGTCGAAATTTCCCGTCAGATGCTTTTCGTACTTTGCCATAAGAAACTCCTTTCGAAACTTCATGCTTACGGCGGACTGAGGGCAGCCCGCCCTGCGGTGTACGCGGTAAAGCGCTCTGCGCTCTCTCCACTCTTCACTCTCAGAAAAGACTCATCTGCGTCGTTTTCGGCATCGAACCGAGCGCGCCGATCTGGTCGAGCAGCTCGACCACCGCCTTCGAAGCCTTCGGGCAGCGGATGATCATCTCCTCCGCCGAGAGGAACTTGCCGTTCTTTCGCTCCTCCACAATGCTGAGCGCTGCCTGCTCGCCGATGCCCGGCATGGATGTAAACGGCGGAATCAGTCCGTTTTCCGTGACCAGAAACCGCGTCGCGTCCGAGGCATACACATCCATCGGCTCAAACGTGAAGCCGCGGCGGTAAAATTCGTGACAGACCTCGAGCGTCGTCATCATATCCTTCTCAGCAGCGGAGATGGTCTTGTCGCGGTCCTTCTGCTTGAGCTCCGCCATCTTATCCAGACACACCTTATCGCCCTTGACCATGCAGGACGCATCAAAGCCCTTCGCGCGGACCGAGAAGTACGCCGAATAGAACGCGAGCGGCTTATGTACCTTGAACCAGGCAATGCGGAACGCCATCATGACGTAAGCCACCGCGTGCGCCTTCGGGAACATATACTTGATCTTCTTGCAGGAGTCGATGTACCATTCCGGAACGTGCTGCTCGTTCATGGCGGTCTCCATCTCCTCGGTCAGGCCCTTGCCCTTGCGCACGGACTCCATCGTCTTGAACGACAGCTTGGGCTTGACGCCCTGTAAAATCAGGTAGTTCATGATGTCGTCACGGCAGCAGATACAGCCGGACAGCGGAATGCCCTTGCGCACGAGCTCGGCCGCGTTGCCGAGCCATACATCCGTACCGTGGGACAGACCGGAGATCGAAACCAGTTCGGCGAAGGTGGACGGATGGGTCTCCTTGACCATGCCGCGGACGAACTTGGTGCCGAACTCGGGCACCGCTACGCAGCCGAGGTCGCCCAGGATGGGGTCAGTGTCCGGGTTTTCGCCCTTGTAGCGCAGCGCCTTGCACGAGTGGAACAGGCTCATCGTCTCCGGGTCGTCGAGCGGGATCTCCTGCGCGTTGATGCCGGTGAGGTTCTCGAGGTGCTTGATCATGGTCGGGTCATCGTGACCCAGCTCGTCGAGCTTCAGGAGGTTCGCGTCGATGGAGTGGTACTCGAAATGGGTGGTAATGATATCGGAATCCGGGTCATCCGCCGGATGCTGCACCGGCCAGACGTCATAGATCTCGATCTCCTTCGGCACGACAACAACGCCGCCCGGATGCTGACCCGAGGTACGGCGCACGCCGGTGCAGCCTGCGGCGAGGCGGTTCTCCTCGGCGCGCGAGCACTCGATGCCGCGTTCGTCCATGTATTTCTTGACGTAGCCGTAGGCGGTCTTTTCCGCGACCGTACCGATCGTTCCCGCTCGGAACACGTGGTCGTGGCCGAAGATCTCGCCCGTGTACCAGTGGATGCGCGACTGATATTCGCCGGCGAAGTTCAGGTCGATATCCGGCACCTTGTCGCCCTCGAAGCCGAGGAAGGTCTCGAACGGGATGTTAAACCCCTGCTTGGTGAGCGGTTTGCCGCACTTCGGGCAGATCTTGTCCGGCAGGTCGACGCCGCAGGAGTAATCCTCGTGCCATTCGATGTACTTGTCGTCCGGACAGAGATAGTGCGGCGCGAGGGAATTTACCTCGGTGATGTCCGACATGAACGCCGCGAGCGACGAGCCGACCGAGCCTCGCGAGCCGACCAGATAGCCGTCCGCAAGCGACTTGGTAACGAGCTTCTGCGCGATGATGTACATGACGGCGTAGCCGTTGCCGATAATGGAGTTCAGCTCGCGGTCGAGCCGCGCCTGCACCTGCTCGGGCAGCGGATCGCCATAGATGCGCTTTGCCTTGTCGTAGCACATATTGCGCAGATCGTCCTCGCAGCCGTCGATGTGCGGCGGATAGTTCTCGCGCGGAACCGGACGGATGACGTCGCACATGTCCGCGATCATGTTGGTGTTCTTTACTACGACCTCATACGCACGGTCCTCGCCGAGATAGGAGAATTCCTTCAGCATCTCGTCCGTGGTCTTGAGGTAGAGCGGCGCCTGATTGTCTGCGTCCGAAAAACCCTGACCGGCCATCAGGATGCGGCGGAAGGCCTCGTCCTCGGGCTCGAGAAAGTGAACGTCGCCGGTCGCGCAGCACGGCTTGCCGAGCTCGTCCGCAAGGCGCAGGATGTCGCGGTTCCAGTCGCGCAGCTGCTCCTCGTCCTTCGCGAGCCCCTTGGCAAGCATGAATTTATTGTTGCCGATCGGCTGGATCTCGAGGTAGTCATAGAACTCGGCCAGCCGCTTGATCTCGTCCCACTCCGCGCCCTTGGTGAGCGCGCGGAATACCTCGCCCGCCTCGCACGCCGAGCCGAAGATCAGTCCCTCGCGGTGACGGATGAGCTCGCTGCGCGGCATGATGGGGCGCTTGTTATAGTATTCGAGAAAGCTCTTGGAAATGAGCTGATACAGGTTGCGCAGACCGGCCTGATTTTTGACCAGAATGATAAAGTGGTAGCGCGGCAGGTTTTTCAGCTTGTTTTTGCGGTCGGTCGTCGCGGCGAGCACCGGATTGATGTCCGCCGTCGTGACCGCGTGCATCTCATCCTTGAGCCGCGCGAGCAGCTTGACGAAAATGCGGCCGAGCACCGCCGCATCCTCGCTTGCGCGGTGATGCTCGAACGGGCCGACCTGAAGCTCCTTGGCGAGGATGTTCAGCTTGAATTTATGCAGATGCGGCAGCATGAGGCGGCTCATTTCGAGCGTGTCGATGCTCGTAAAGTCGCGCTCGATGCCAATCCGTTTGCAGGCTGTCCGCAGAAAGCCCATATCGAAGCCTGCGTTGTGCGCGACGAGGGGATACTGTCCCTCCCCTGCCCATTCGAGAAACGCGGGGACGGCAGTATCGAGGTCGGGCGCGTCTGCGACCGTCTCATCCGAAATGCCGGTCAGCTCGGTGATCTCGGCCGGGATGGGTTTGTGCGGATTGACGTAGGTCTGGAACGAGTCGCGGATCTCGCCCTCGACCATGCGCACCGCGGCAATTTCCGTGATCTCCTCGTTCGCCGGGTTGAGACCGGTCGTCTCGAGGTCGAACACGATGAACGTGCCGGTAAGCGGCTCGGTGCTCCTGCCGCGCACGACCGACAGGCTGTCCGCATCGTTGACATAGTACGCCTCGATGCCGTAAATGATCTTCATGTCCCCGATGATGTCCTTCTGCTTGCCCTCCTGCGCGTGAAGCGCCTCGGGGAAGGCCTGCGCGACGCCGTGGTCGGTGATGGCCATGGCGCGGTGTCCCCACTTTGCCGCGCGGCACAGCAGCGAGGCGGTCGAACTCATGCCGTCCATCGCGGACATATTGGTATGCAGGTGCAGCTCGACGCGCTTCATGCCGTCATAGGTGTCCTTTCGCTCCGGCTTTTTCGCCTTGACGATGCCGGTCGGCTCGAGCACCATTTCGCGGGCGTAGGTGTCGAACACCATTTTGCCCTGCACGGTGCAGTACAGACCCTTTTTGATGAGTGAGGCCGTGTCCCCGGCCTTGTCGGCGGCGAGGAACTTGGAAACGCGCACGGAATTCGTGCGGTCGGTGATGTCGAACGCGATCTTCACATAGTCCTTGCCGGTCTTTTTGCTGTGGATATCCTTGTGCTCGGTGAAAAACACCTCGCCCTGAATGGTGACCATGTCGTAGGCCGAAACGGCCTCGTTGACCGAGACGATGGGGTCCTGAATGAGCTTTCCGAACACGAGATCGTCCTCGCGGACCTTCTCGGTCTTCGGGCGCTGGTATGCCGGGCCCTCCGAGCGAATCTGACGGGCAGGCTTTTTCGGCTTTGGCTCGCTCTGCGCTTCGCTCGCAGCCTTTTCCACAGCCTTGTGCAAAAGTTCCGCGCGTTCCTGCTCATTCTCCTGCACCGGCACGCCGTCCGTCTGCTCGAGCGGCACGGCGTGCACCGGGCAGCTCCGCCCGGTCTCGCGGCGGATACGCGCTTCGAGATGGCGCAGTGCGGTCTCGAAATGCTTTTCGCAGATGGTGTCCATCGGGATATGCAGCGCACCGTCCGCATATTCCCAGTTCTCCGCGTGCAGCAGGCCGCGCGCCGACGGCATCCGTGCCGCCATATCGTCGTACAGCGAGCGGATATACTCGCCCGGCAGCTCGCCCGGCAGCTCGTAGCGCGGCTCGATGCACACGCGGTCGAGACCGTAGGCGCTCGCGAGCTGCTTTTCGGCCTTCGCAAGCGTGTCGCGCTTTACGACTTCATGCAGACCCAGCTCGATGACCATGACCGAGCGGTTGTCTCCGAATGCGAGAGAGCGCACCTCGCCTGCGGCAAGATGCTGCTCCTCTCCGACACATTTGCAGTTGTTAAAAACCTCTATCAGCTTGGCAGCCACCGATTATTCTCCTTCGAAATGTGCGATTTCATCCATAAGCTCGTCCACAAGCCGTTCCTGCGGCACCTTGCGGAGGATTTCGCCGCGGCGGAAGATCAGTCCCTCGCCGTCGCCGCCTGCGATACCGAGGTCGGCCTCGCGCGCCTCGCCCGGGCCGTTGACAACGCAGCCCATGACCGCGACCTTGAGCTTACGGCCGTGGATTTCGGCGCAGCGGCGCTCGACCTCCTTCGCGATGCCGATCAGGTCGATGCGCGTGCGGCCGCAGGTCGGGCAGGAAACGACGTTGATGCCCTCCTCGGCGCGGCCCACCGCACGCAGGATGGCCTTCGCGGCGTAGACCTCCTTGACCGGGTCGTCGGTCAGCGACACGCGGATGGTGTCGCCCACGCCGAGCGCGAGCAGGCCGCCGATGCCGGCCGCCGATTTGATCGTACCCATGTACTCCGTTCCGGCCTCGGTCACGCCGAGATGGAGCGGATAGTTGGTCTTTTCGCTCGCAAGCAGGTACGCCTGCATGGTGTTCGGCACGGACGAGGCCTTGATCGAGATGCAGATGTCGTCGAAATCGCAGTCGTTTAAGAGCTTTACGTGATACAGCGCACTCTCGACCATGGCTTCCGGGGTCGGGCCGCCGAACTTCTCGAGGATATGCTTTTCGACCGAGCCGGAGTTGACGCCGATGCGAATGGGGAGATGGCGCTCCTTTGCAGCCTTCACGACCGCCTGCACGCGGTCCGCGCCGCCGATGTTGCCGGGGTTCAGGCGGATCTTGTCCACGCCCGCCTCGATGGCGGCAAGCGCCAGACGGTAGTCAAAATGGATATCCGCCACGACTGGAATGGGCGAGCCTGCGCAGATCTCGCGCAGCGCCTCCGCCGCAGTCCTGTCCGGAACCGCACATCTTACGATGTCGCAGCCTGCCTCCGCGAGCGCACGGATCTGTGCGAGCGTCGCTTTCGCGTCGCGCGTGTCCGTGTTCGTCATGGACTGGATGGCGATGGGCGCGCCGCCGCCGACCGGAACGCCGCCGATGTTAATCTGTTTTGTCAGTTTCATATCTATCCCTCTTTTGAAGCGAACACGGGGCGCAGAACGTTTTCCTGCACCCCTTGTGTTGATTTTACTGCATCATTCTGCCTGTCAGCAGGCGCAGGATGTCGTGTCCCGTGACGTAGACCATGAGCATGAGCAGCAGCATGAGACCGGCCGCGTGCACAAGGCCCTCGTACTTCGGCGGCACAGGCTTGCGCCGGATGCCCTCGATGATGAGAAACACCAGGCGACCGCCGTCGAGCGCCGGCAGCGGCAGCAGGTTCATCACGCCGAGATTGATGGAGATGAACGCCACGAGCTGCAAAAACGCTCGGATGTTCACCCGTGCGGTCACGGCCATGGTCGAGGCCACGCCGACCGGCCCGGACAGGTCGTTCACGCCGACCCTGCCGCCGAGCAGCTGACCGAGGCTGACCCACACGAGACGCGCGTCATCGAGCGCGGTCAACGCCGCATGCTGCACGCGCGAAACCACGGTATCCGGCGTTGCGCCGAAGGTGAGGCCGATCAGCTTTCCGCCCTCGCCGTCGTCGATGCGCGCCTCGAACGGCACAGACGGCAGCTCGACCGTCTCGCCGCCGCGGCGCACCTTGACGCTGTGCGTCGTCGAGCTGCTCATGCCCATCGCGACGTTCAGATCGCTGCGCACGAGCAGCCGGAAGCCGTCGATACTGATGATCGTGTCGCCCTCCTGCAGACCGCCCTCGAGCACCGAGCTGCCCTCGCTGATGCTCGCAACGGTCGTGGTGATAAAGCCGTTCTCGCTCGGCGCCTGCACCGCGAACAGCAGGATGACAAAGCCGATGAGAAAATTCATCAGCGCGCCTGCTGCGACGATGAGGATGCGGCGGCGGAGGCGCGCCCTGCCGAAGGCGTGCTCGCTCTCGCTTTCGCCGTCCTCGCCCTCCATGACGCACGCGCCGCCGAACGGCAGCAGCTTCAGGCAGTACATCGTGCCGTGATATTCGTGCTTGAGAATGGTCGGGCCCATGCCGATCCAGAATTCATTGACCTGCACGCCGCCGCGCTTGGCGGTGATAAAATGGCCGAATTCATGCACGATGACCAGCACGCCGAAGGCCAGAATGGCCAGAATGATTGAAAGTACCTGCAAAGCTGTCTCCTTTCCGGGTCAGCCGTCTCAGCCCAGAACGAGCTCGCGTGCGGCTCTGTCGGCGGCGAGCACGTCGTCGAGCGTGATGTCCTTCCTGTACGGGATGCTGTCCAGTGCGTGAGAAACGCGCTCCGCGATCTCGGTAAAGCCGATCCTTCCGTCGAGGAACAGACCGACGGCCGCTTCATTTGCACCGTTGAGCACCGCGCCGCGGTCGCCCTTGAGGGCGGCGGCCTGCTTTGCGAGATTCAGCGCCGGGAACGCCTCGTAATCCGGCGCGAAGAATGTGAGCTTCGCGACCTCTGCGAGCGACATGCGCGGCACTTTGCACGGCACGCGCTCCGGCCAGGTCAGCGCGAGCTGAATGGGCAGGCGCATATCCGGCAGGCCGAGCTGCGCGATGACCGCGCCGTCCGCAAATTCCACGGCCGAGTGCACGATGCTCTCGCGATGTACGACGATCTCGATGTCCTCGGGCGGCAGGTCATACAGCCACATCGCCTCGATCAGCTCCAGCCCCTTGTTCATCATGGTCGCAGAGTCGATGGTGATCTTCGCGCCCATCGACCAGTTCGGGTGCGCAAGCGCCTGCTCGCGCGTCATGCCGCGCATTTCCTCGAACTTTTTCCCGAAGAACGGGCCGCCGGAAGCCGTGAGCAGGATCTTCGAGACCGGATTTCCGTTCGCCGCCTGCACACACTGAAAGATCGCCGAGTGCTCGGAGTCGACCGGCAGGATGCGCACGCTTTTTTTCCGCGCCGCCTCCATGACGATGCCGCCCGCGCACACGAGCGTTTCCTTGTTCGCGAGCGCGATGTCCTTTCCGGCGTCGATAGCGGCGAGCGTCGGCAGCAGGCCGACCATGCCCACAACGGCGGTCACAACGATGTCCGCGCCGCTTTCCGAGGCGCAGGCGATCAGACCGTCCATGCCGGTCAGCACCTCGATGTCCGTGTCCGCGAGCTTCACGCGAAGCTCCTTCGCCGCGTTTTCATCGAACGCGCACACCATTTTCGGATGCAGGGCGCGCGCCTGCTCCTCCAGCAAGCCTATGCGGCGGTTGGTCGTCAGCGCGACGACTTCAGCCTCGATCGAAGGCAGAATATCGACCGTCTGCGTGCCGATCGAACCCGTAGAACCTAAAATCGCTATTTTTTTCATAATCTATGCTCCTGAAACTGCGGAATGCAGTGATGGTTGGATTGCTCTGTCAGAATACGATGCGGAACAGAAATTCCGCGAACGGCGCGACAAAGATCACGCTGTCGAAGCGGTCGAGCACGCCGCCGTGACCCGGGAAGATATGGCCGTAGTCCTTGATGCCGGTCTGGCGCTTGATGATCGAAAAGGACAGGTCGCCGATCTCGCCCAGCACCGCGCCCACAGCGCCGAGCACGACCGCCGCCCACAGCGGCAGACCGAGCTTCAGCGTGCTGTTCATGATGAGCGCCGCGATCAGAACGAGCACCGCGCCGCCGATCACGCCGCCGACCGCGCCCTCGACCGTCTTTTTCGGACTGACGACCGGCGCGAGCTTATGTCTGCCGAAAAACATGCCGGCGAACAGAGCGCAGGTATCCGCGCCCCACGCCGCGAGCAGCGGCAGCAAAACGATGAACGGGCCGTGATGGTAGTTCATCTGGAAAATGCGCAGCAGACTGAGCAGCAGGTACGGCACGAGCAGCGCGCCGAAAAAGCCCCACGCCACCTGCGACACCTTCATGCTGTCGTGGAATTTCAGCTCGATGGCGAACGAGCCGACGAGCATGACGAGGACAAGGTCCTGCATCACGTCGGTCAGATCAAGCGGCAGCACGGTAAAATGACCGACTGCGAGACCGAGCGACACGAGCATCGCAAGCAGCAGCTCGAGCCGGTTGTGCACGAGCTTCGTCGAGCCGAGCACCTCACAGGTCGCAATGACGCACAGCGCCGCGACGACCGCCTCCAGTACGATGGGCGGAAATACATACAGCGCGAGCAGCACAAAAATAAAGCCGAACACGCCGAATAACACTCTTGCTTTCATATTCTATCACCCGTTTTGGTTATCTATGCGGAAAACGGTTTTCCGCGCGTTACACGCCGCCGAAACGGCGGTTTCTGCTGTTGAAATTGTCGATCGCCGCGTCCAGATCGCTCGTTTTGAAATCCGGCCACAGCACATCGGTGAAATAATATTCGGAGTACGCCGACTGCCACAGAAGGAAGTTCGACGTGCGGATCTCGCCCGAGGGACGGATGATGAGGTCAGGGTCGGGCATATGCGCCGTGTAAAGGTGCGCGCCGATGGTTTCCTCCGTGATGTCCTCCGGCTGAATTTCGCCGTTTTTCACCTGCTGCGCGATCGCGCGGACGGCGTTCTTGATCTCGTCGCGGCCGCCGTAGTTGATGCAGAGCGACGCGGTCGCGGCATCCGGTCCGAGCCGGTCTGCGATCTCGTCCACCTCCGCGATCTGTGCGCGGATATCCTCCGGCAGCACGCTCAGATCACCCAGAACGCGCACCGCAACGCCGCGCTCGAACATGGTCTCCGCCGCCTCCTTCAGATAGGCGCGGAACAGGTTCATCAGCGCGTCGACTTCGTCCTGCGGCCGCTTCCAGTTTTCGGTAGAGAACGCATAGACGGTAAAATACTTCACGCCGATGTCCTTGCAGTAGGTCGCGATCGTGCGGAAGGTCTCCGCGCCGACCTTGTGGCCTGCCTTGCGCGGCAGACCGCGCTTTTTCGCCCACCGGCCGTTGCCGTCCATGATGACCGCAATATGCTGCGGAACCGGACGGTTTTCCTGCACGTTCTCTTTCTTTTTTCGTGTAAACAGTCCCAACCTGTTTCCTCCCCGTTTTTGTCCCTCTTGCGGTGAAAATCCGCCTCACTTCATGCAAAAGGGCGACGAATACCGCCGCCCCCAATAAACGCTTGCACGCGCTGCTTGCAGCGCATAAAATTCCAGTTTGCTTGCAAACTGCAACCTCAGATGCAGTCATTCATTAAGAATGACGAGCATCTCGGTCCCGTCCGCAGGCGACCGCCGCTCCGCGGCGGCATTTAACAGCGGCGCTCGCGCCGCAGCAAAACCCGCGACATGCGCGTGGGTTTTGCTACCCCGACCCAGCCGCCTTGGGCGGCGTCGTTCGGGTACTGAACGCCGGTTTCCCCGGAACCGGTGTTCAGATATAGGGGACTTCCGAAGTCCCCTATACGCAGAAGTTAAACTTCTGCAAGCTCCTTGGACTTCTTAGCGACCATCGCGTCAACTTCCTTGACGTACTTGTCGGTCAGCTTCTGCATCTTGTCTTCGCCCTCGTGCAGCTCGTCCTCGGTGATCTCGCTCTTCTTCTGCGCGGACTTGAACTTGTCCATCGCGTCGCGGCGGATGTTGCGCAGGGCAACCTTCGCTTCCTCGCCGGTCTTGGACGCACCCTTGATAAGCTCCTTACGGCGCTCCTCGGTCAGCGGCGGGAAGGACAGGCGGATCTGCTTGCCGTCGTTCTGCGGATTGATGCCCAGATCGGAGACCTGAATCGCCTTCTCGATCGCCTTGAGCACCGAGCCGTCCCACGGCTGGACTGCCAGCGTGCGCGGATCAGGGGTCGAGATCGCCGCGACCTGGTTGAGCGGAGTCGGTGCGCCGTAATACTCTACGGTGATCTTGTCGAGCACCGCCGGGTTTGCGCGGCCTGCGCGGACCGCTGCAAGCTCCTTCGCGAGTACGTCGAGCGTCTTCTGCATTTTCGCCTCGTGGGCCTTGAGCTGTTCTTTCATTTACTTTGCCTCCTCTACGAGCGTGCCGATCTTCTCGCCGTTTACGGCACGGTGAATATTTTCGGGATCGGAAAGCGCGAATACAAGGATCGGAATATGGTTGTCCATCGACAGCGAGGTCGCGGTCGAATCCATAACGCCGAGGCCCTGGTTCAGAACATCCATGTAGGACAGCTGGTCGTACTTCTTCGCGTCCGGATTGACCGCCGGATCGGAATCGTAAACGCCGTCAACGTTCTTCGCCAGCAGGATAACATCCGCGCCGATCTCAGCCGCACGCAGCACCGCTGCGGTATCGGTCGAGAAGAACGGGCAGCCGGTGCCGCAGCCGAAGATGACGACGCGACCCTTTTCCAGATGACGGGTCGCACGAGAGCGGATGTACGGCTCTGCGATCTTGTTCATCTCGATAGCGGTCTGTACGCGAACGTCCACGCCGCGCTGCTCCAGCGCATCCTGAAGGGCAAGGGCGTTGATGGTGGTCGCGAGCATACCCATATGGTCTGCGCGCGTGCGCTCCATCTTGCCGCCGCCGTCCTTGACGCCGCGCCAGAAGTTGCCGCCGCCGACAACGATGCCGATCTCACAGCCCTCCTCGCTGCATTTCTTGATCACGTCGCAGACCGGGCCGATTACATCAAAGTTCAGACCGAAATGCTTGTCGCCCGCAAGGGCCTCGCCGCTGATCTTGATCAGTACGCGCTTGTATTTCTGTGCTTCCATGCTCCACACTCCTCATGCTATTTTCCTAAATTATAGTTTACTCGAAAACCGTATAAAATGCAAGGACATTTCTCTGCCGGAAGCGGAGCAGCGCAAAGACCGCCGCCCTTCCTGCCTCTTTCAGATACAGTCCGCCGCGAGCAGCCAGATGGAATTGTCCGAGAGCGCCGCCGTGTAGACCGTGCACGCGCCCGCGACCCCGTACCGCCCGAGCACATTCGCCGCGAGCGAAATGCCGTCCGAGGCGGCGAAGTAATCCGTGCCGGCATTCAGCGTATACGCGCGGCCGTCCTGCGCGACCGTGATGCTGCGCACGCTCCTGCCCTGCATGGGCACCGCAAAGCGCACCGCCGCCGGAGCCGCGCTCCGATAGGATGCCGTGAGCGCATTGACGCCTGCCGGGGTCGAGTCGCTGACCGTCAGGTCGACCGCCTGCACACTGCCGCCGCTCTGCGTCTCGACGGTCACGGTATAGGTGCCGCTCGGGAGCTGCGCAAGCGTTGCGCGGCGCAGGGTCAGCGTGCGCGAGGCCTCGTCGAACTCATACGAGAGCGGCGTCAGACCCAGAACGACCTTTGTGATGTCGCTCTTCGCGTTCACGCCCTCGAGTTTGACCGAAATATCCTTGAAATTCGTGCTGCGGTAATAGCGGTCGAATGCGGCCGTCTGCGCCAGCTGCGCCGCCGTTTCGCGCGCGGCCGTGACCATGACGGTCGCGGTCTGCCCGTCCGACAGGCGGAACGTCAGCGTATGGCTGCCGGTCGAGAGCGTCTTCAGCGTGTCCGCCTTCACGCGGAGGCCGCGGCTCGTGGTTTCGAAAGCCGTGCCGGCCAGCTCACTGCTGTCCAGCAGCAGCTTTTCCGCCGTGACGCCGGACGGAAGCGAAAACTCCACGCCGTCCGCAAGCGACTCCTCGTCTCCGAGGTCAAGGATGACGCTCGATGGAGAAACCGAGGCCGTGCTCGAAGTGGTTTTCTTCTCGCCCGCCACCATCACCGAAACGCCGCTTGCAAGCGTGTAGCCACCGAGGGTCACATCTTTCGCAAAGCTGACGCCGTCCGTGCGGACATCTGCCTGATACACCGAGCCGTAGCCGGTGACGGTCGCGGCCCTGTTCGCCCGGAGATGATACACCTTCGCCGCCGCCGTCGTCGTGACGGTCGCCGGGGCGTTCACGGTCAGCTTCAGCAGATCTGCGTCGACCGTCAGCGAGACCTTGTTCCCGCCGCAGACCGTTACATTCTCGAAGCCGTCATATCCATCGGTCAGCACCTTTTCGTACAGCACCGCCGCCGTGCGGACCTCTGCCTCCGAAAAGCGCGAAGCGCCTGTCGCAGTGGTCTGCAGCAGGCGCCCCATAGACGAGGACACGATGATGTGGTCGCTCGTCGTATTTGTCATTGTTACCGTGCCGCCCGAAATGATGATCATGCCCTCGACCGTTACGTTGCTCAGCGCAACCGCGTCCGTGCCGAGTCCCTCCGTGATGAACAGATCGCCCTCAATCGTCGCGTCGGACAGCGTGCAGCTTTCCGAAATGGTGACATTGGTCGTGTCGCCCCGGAGGTCTGCACCCGTATAAGCCTTGCCCGCCCGTGAAAGTGAGGTGCCAAGGTAGTAATAGATGATTTTCGCGACTTCGCCGCGCGTTACCTCGCGTGTCGGCTGAAAGGTTCCGTCGCTGTATCCGGCAAGAAAGCCCTTGTCGACCGCCGCTCTGATGTAGCCGGCCGACCAGCTCGAGATCTTCGCCTTGTCCTTGAAGTCGAGGCTCGACGGAGAGACATTGCCCGGGTCGGCCTTGTACAGGCGGCCGATGATGGTCGCAGCCTGCTCGCGCGTCACGGTGCCGGTCGGGTCCATTCTGCCGCTGCCCACGCCGTTGATGTAGCCGTATTTCTGCGCGATGCACACAGTCTCATAGTACCACGCGTTCTTCGGCACGTCGGTGTAGCTGATGGAGGCCGTTTCCGTGAAGTGAAACGCGCGGTTGATGTAGCGCATGAACTCGGCACGGGTCACCTTTGCATCCGGCTGGTATTTGCCGGTCGTCGCGGAGGGATTGATGACGTCCTCATCCGCAAGATAGTCGATATATTTTTTCGCCCAGTGGCCGTCCAGATCGGACGCCGCGAAGGCCGTCGGCACAAGGGTCAGCAGCAGGACGGCGCTCAGCAGAGCGGCGAGCAGTCTTTTTCTCATCGCAAACACCTCTTTTGAAAATCCGCAGACCATGCGCGGAACGGGTATAGTTTGTTGCTGTTATATCCAGTATACCATAGGGGTAATCGCTTGGCAACAGGCGGTTTTTTACATATTTCGAACCAAATTACATGTTCCGAACAAAATCCAAAAATATTCTGCCCTTCCGGCTGGTCCCGCCGAAGCTCTCGACCCTCGCGCGCCCCAGTCCGCGCACCGTGATGCGGTCGCCCTCAGCGATCTGACGCTCCGGCTTGAGGCAGGGCGCGTTGTTGACGAACACGAGTCCCTTTTCGATGCGCGCCTGCGCGTCCTTTCGCGGCAGACCGAAAATGAGCGAGGCAATGCTGTCGAGGCGGGGCGAGGCGACCGAGCCGGTGCCGCGCTTCTCCTCGGTCACGGCCTGCCGGAGATCGGACAGCTCCTCGCGCGTCAGCGAAAGATTCTTGCGGCCCGCCTTGCCGAAATTCATCAGGATGAACTCCGCTACGTCCTCCAGAACGATGATGTCCGCGCCCTCGTCGTGCACGAGAATATCGCCCACGACGCTGCGGTCGATCTGAAGTCCCATCAGCGCGCCGAGATAGTCCCGGTGGGTCAGCATGTCGCTGCGGCTTTTGTGCGCGCGCAGCAGCGCGAGCGGCGCGGACAGCCTTGCGCTCTCCTCGTCCATGTAATCCGGGTAAAACAGGTAAATGCCGCGCTCGGCGTCCTCGTAGCCGCCCCAGAACAGCGCATGGCCGGTCGCCCCGGCCTGATGCACCGCCTCGGTGCAGAGCGCCCGCTCGCTCATGCTGAGAAAGCGGGTGCTGGTCGCGTAGCCGCGCGTTTCACAGGTCTGCTCCTTGTCGAGCAGGCTTGCGAGCAGGATCTTTTCCTCGCCGCTGTGCGCGAGCGCGGTCAGTATTTCATGCTTGGTCTTCAAAACGGTATTCTCCTCCGAATTTTGATGCGGTTTATCGTCTTACTGTATTGTACTATTTTCGTTTTTCGTTTACAATAGATGAGACAGAAAATCCGTTTGGGAAGGATGAACATACTCATGGCAGTGAAGGACAAGGTGCTCGCGGCGCTCGAGCAGGCGCGCGGCGAAAGGCTTTCGGGCGGCAGGCTCGCGGAGACGCTCGGCGTGTCGCGTGCGGCGGTGCACAAGGCGATCAGCACGCTGCGTGCGGACGGCCTCGCCATCGACGGCGTGCCCGGCGAGGGCTACCGCCTTGCCTGCGATGACGACAGCCTGACCGCCGCAGGCGTTGAGGCGCTGCTTCAGACCCGGTGCATCGGCAGAGAAATTGTCGTCGTGCCCTCCCTCACCTCGACCAACACGGTCATGAAGGAGCAGTATCTCGACCGGCCGCACGGCTTTGTGCTCGCGGCGGAGGAGCAGACCGGCGGCCGCGGCCGTCTCGGGCGCACGTTCGTCTCCCCCTCCGGCACCGGCGTGTACTTCACCATCCTGCTCCACCCTGCGCTGCCGCTGACGCACATCCAGTACGCCACGCTCGCGGCGGCGGTCGCGGTCACGCAGGCCGTTTCCGACACCGCAGGCTTTACCCCCGAGATCAAATGGGTCAACGACGTGCTCATGCAGGGGAAAAAGCTCAACGGCACGCTGACCGAGGCGGTCATCGAGGGCGAGAGCGGCACGGTTTCCTCGCTCATCGTCGGCATCGGCATCAATCTGCGCCCCAACCCGGCGTGGCCGGAGGAGGTGCGCCGGGTCGCCGGGGCTATCTCAGACTTCGGCCCGGTGCCGCGCAGAGCCGCCCTCATCGCCTCGGTGCTGACGCATTTCGAGCAGGCGTACTCGCTCGTCGAACAGGGACGTGAGGGCGAGCTTGTCGCGCTGTACCGCGAGCGGCTGTGCTGCATCGGCCGGAAAATCACGGTCGTCTCCCCGCTCGAAAAATACGAGGCCGAGTGCGTCGGTCTGGACGGCGAGGGACATCTGCTCATCCGCACCGCCGACGGCGCCGAGACCACGCTCTCGACCGGCGAGATCAGTATTCGTTTATAAAAATCATCACAGCAAGGAGATTTCTGATATGTTTCAAACCGCAGCAGGCGTTACCGTGCCTTATCCCGAAAAGCTGAGCGAGCAGTATCTGCGCGACGGCAATACCATCACCGCAAATCTAAGCTTTGAAAAGCTCTCCGACTTCATCCATGCGTTCTATGCCGAGCTTGACGAGCCGCTGTTCCTCGCGGTGCATCCGGACGCCGAGGCCGACGAGGTCTGGTATCTGGACGGCATGACCAAAAAGCAGCTGACCATGATCCTCGACGGCTACGGCGAGCTGCTGTGCCAGGACGGTCTGTCCGCGTTCGCCATCGGCTCGCTCACGACCGAGGAGGAGCTTTTCGTGCAGAAGTACAAGGTGCTCTCGATCTACAGCGAGACCGTCGAGCGCTTCGAGCCGCTGCTCCGGCAGTTCGATGTAGAAAAGACCCCGAACCTCGTCACCGCGTGGGACACCTTCTCCGAAGCGCATCCCGGCTCTGCCGAGCGTCTTGAGGTCGCCGGCCAGACCATCCCCGACATGATCCGCGAGCTGTGCAGGATCGGTATGTACAAAGGGTGACTGTCGCGAAACGCAGATCAAAAAAACCGGGACCGGCTCTCCGCAGAGGAGAAAACCGATCCCGGTTTTGTTATATTCTTTTTTGCGGAGAAAATCAGATCTCCTGAATGATGGGCAGCACCATCGGGCTGCGCTTGGTCTTTTTGAACAGATAGTCGCTGACGTCGCCCTTGATGGCGGTCTTGAGGCTGTTCCAGTCGCGCAGGTTCTCGACCGAGCAGCGGTCGAGCGCCATCTGCGAAATGGTGCGCAGCTCCTCCATGAGCGCCTCGGCCTCCTTGACGTAGACAAAGCCGCGGGAGACGATGTCCGGGCCTGCGATAACGACGCCGGTCGTCGCGTCCACCGTGACGACGACGATCAGCAGGCCGTCCTCGGACAGATGCTTTCGGTCGCGCAGAACGGCAGTGCCGACATCGCCGATGCCCAGACCGTCGACAAGCAGTCGGCCGGACGGCACCGGATTGCCCAGACGGGCGGAATTCTCGCTGATCTCGACCGGACGGCCGATCTCAGTGATGAGGATGTTCTTCGGGTTCACGCCCATCTCGCGCGCCAGGCCGGCATGCTGCACGAGCATGCGGTACTCGCCGTGCACCGGAATGAAATACTTCGGCTTGCACAGGCCGAGCATGAGCTTGAGGTCCTCCTGGCAGGCGTGGCCGGAAACATGGATGGCTGCGGAGCGGTCATAGATGACCTCTGCGCCCTGTTTGTACAGCTCGTTGACCATGTTGTTGATGGACTTCTCGTTGCCCGGGATGGCGGACGCCGCGATGAGGATGCGGTCGCCGGCATTGACCTCCACCTGCTTGTGGCTGCCGTATGCCATGCGGTACAGCGCGGACATGGTCTCGCCCTGCGAGCCGGTCGATACGATGATCAGCTGGCTGCGCGCGTAGCGCCTGATCTCGGAAATGTCGATCATGACCTTGCCTGTGTCCTTGAGGTAGCCGAGCTCGGTGGCGACACGCGAGATCTTCTCCATGCTTCGGCCGCAGACCGCGACCTTTCGGCCTGCACGGGCCGCGATGTCGAGGATCTGCTGGAGACGGGACACGTTGGAGGCGAACGTCGCGATAATAATGCGCTGGTCGCTCTCGAGGATGAACTTCTCGAGCGACTTGCCGACGATCTTCTCGCTCGGGGTGTAGCCCGGGCGCTCGACGTTGGTCGAGTCGCTCATCAGCGCGAGCAGACCCTTCTTGCCCAGCTCGCCGATGCGCACGAGGTCGATCATCTCGCCGGAGACCGGCGTCAGGTCGATCTTGAAGTCGCCCGTGTGCAGAATGGTGCCGAGCGGCGTGGTGATGGCGAGCGCTACCGAATCCGCGATCGAATGATTGGTGTGGATGAACTCGATCTTGAAGCAGCCGAGCCTGATCGTATCACCGGCGCGGACATGGTTGAGCTTGACCTTCTGGGGCATCCTGTGCTCGGAGAGTTTGGTCTCGATGATGCCGCAGGTCAGACGGGTCGCATAGATCGGCGCGTTGCATTCGCGCAGAACATACGGGATAGCGCCGATGTGGTCCTCATGGCCGTGCGTGATGACATAGCCGCGCAGCTTGTTGATGTTGCGCTTGAGGTAGGTCGTATCCGGGATGACGAGGTCTACGCCGAGCATGTCGTCGTCCGGGAACGCGACGCCGCAGTCGATGACGACGATATCTCCGCCGTACTCGATCACAGTCATGTTCTTGCCGATCTCGTTGAGACCGCCGAGCGGTATGATCTTCAGTTTTTCTTTCATAACGGTTTTATCACTTTCCTTTATCAGTCGAAATTTGTTCTCTATTTACGCGGTATAAAGCGCCGCAAAGACAGATCTGACGTTCATCTGCCTTTTTTCAACATAATGAGATAAAATATGATGCAGGCCTGCGGACCTGTCGTCCGTCCCCACGAAATCCTGCAAACACTTATTATCAGCATACCACAACCCTCTGCCGCTGTAAAGTCTTTTTTTGAGCTGTCGCGAAACTTCGGCGCGCCGGAGGCGATGAGCGCCCTTCTTCTTTACCGTCAGCAGACGGCAGGCCTTCCGCCGATACAGCGGCTCGCCGCTGGAGGCGAGATTTACGCTCGAAGTGAGCGTGGACAATGGCCGTCTTCGGCGGCCGGGGGTGTCGGTGCCCACCGGCAAGGGCAAAAGGGGGACAGGACACCATATGGTTTCCTGTCCCCTCTTGACTCCCCTTACCTTCCTTTGGACGCGACTCCCTTCGGTCGCGCGTCTAAAAGCGAGGGGCCCACAGGGACGTTTGGTGCTCCAAGGGCACATCCTTGATGGAAGCGGAGCTTTTCGCAGGACAAGGCGAACGCCCTGCACCGTCTGGCCGCGCACTGTTATGCGCGGCAAATCACGCAAGCTGACCTCAGGGCCTGAAAGCGTCCCAAAATCTGCCCGACGCACGGAACCGAGCCCCCGTAACCCCCGTTTCGCTGCACATCTCCGATGTGTCAGCGCAAAGGAAGGTCTGGGGAGTCAAGAGGGGACAGGAAACCATACTTGGTGTCCTGTCCCCTTTTGTCTCCGCCGGGAGACCCCGGCAATCCCTCCGCCGTGGGCACGGCGTTTTCTCCGCCGCCGAAGGCGGCACTCTTCGGTTTACACCTGCTCGGAAATCCGTTATAATGAAACAAACAGCCCCACCGACGGAGGTGTACGCCATGCCAAAAGCAAAATGGAACCTGAACACGATCTACATATCCGAGCGTTTGCAGGAAAGCCTGCGCCCAATCTCGCGCTGCGCGCTGACGACCGTCGTCGCCCCGATGGGCTACGGCAAGACCACCGCGGTCGAGTGGTACCTCGCCGAGCGCGCCCGCGCCGAGGAGATCTCCGTCATCCGCATCAGCGTCTATTCCGCCAACCTCGCTATCTTCTGGCGGAGCGTGCAGGACGCCTTCGCCCGCGCCGGCTTCGACCTGCTGCGCGACTACGACTGCCCGTCCGACGCCGCGGGCGGCGGCCTGCTGATCGAGGATCTGTGCCACGCGCTGGCAGGCGAACGCGCCTGCTATATCTTCCTCGACGATTTTCACCTGCTGACCAGCAGGCGCGCAGCCGGCTTCCTCTGTGCGCTCGCCGCGCGTCTCCCTGCCAACGTCCACCTCATCCTCGCCAGCCGCGACGTTTTCCTGTCCGCCGCCGCCATCGTCCGTCTGGGCGCGAAGGTCTACCAGATCGGCGTCGAGCAGCTCCGCCTCAACCATACCGAGCTCGCCGTCTACATCAGCCGCTGCGGCACCGAGCTTTCCGACGAGCAGATCGAGTCCCTGCTGTATTACAGCGAGGGCTGGTTCTCCGCCGTCTATCTGAACCTGCGGATGTATTCCGAGCACGGCGTGCTCGCGGACCGCAGCTCCGACATCTCCTCCATCTTTACCGCCGCCATGATCGACCCGCTCCCCGAAAAGCAGCGCGAGTTTCTCGCGGTGATGGGGCTCGCCGACGAGTTTACCGTCGAAATGGCGCAGGATATCATGCAGACCGGGGACGCCGCAGAGCTTCTCGCCGCGCTGACCGGACAGAACGCCTTCGTCCGGCGCCTGCCGGACGGCGTGACCTACCGCTTTCATCATATGATGAAGGAGTGCGCGCTCCGCGTGTTCCTCACCCTGCCGCAGGAGCGCCGGAACGACTGCCGCCGCCGCTTCGGCGCGTGGTACGAGCAGCACCGGCAGTACCTGCACGCCATGCAGGCCTATTATCAGAGCGGCGATTATCATGCCCTGCTGCGCGTCGTGCAGCAGGACGCCGGCATCCTGCTCAGCTCGCTCGACCCGAAAAACGTGCTGGATTTTCTGGACGAATGCCCGGAGGACACGCTGAAGGCACATCCGGCGGCGCTGCTCGTGCTGATGCGCAGCATGTTCAACTGGCGGAACATCCCGCGGATGCTCGCGCTGCGGCAGCTCCTGCTGACCGCGATCGACGAGGACCCGCAGCGCTCCGCCGAGGAACGGGGCAATCTGCTCGGCGAATGCGACCTCATCATGAGCTTTCTCTGCTACAACGACATCAGCGCCATGAGCCGCCTGCACCGCAGCGCGAGCGCGCAGATGTCCCGTCCCGCCGTCAGCATCCGGTCGAGCGGCGGCTGGACGTTCGGCTCGCCCTCGGTGCTCATGATGTTCTACCGCGCGCCGGGCGAGCTCGCGAGCGAGCTTGCCGAGATGGACGAGTGCATGCCGCACTATTACAAGATCACGGGCAATCACGGACAGGGCGCGGAGACCATCATGCACGCGGAGGCGGCGTTCATGCAGGGACGCTTCACCGACGCGCACATCGCGCTCGAACGCGCCTATGCGCAGATCGAGGGCAACGGACAGGAGAACATGGCGCTCTGCTGCGACTTTCTGGCGCGGCGGCTCAGCCTGTTCACGGACATCGGTCAGCGCGCAAGGTTCGAAAAGCGGCGCGAACAGCTGCTCGCGCATCACAATGTCTCGTGGCTCAACCTCTGGAACGCGGCCGCAGCCTATCATCATGCCCTGCTCGGCAGCCTCGACCGCATCCCCGAGGCCTACCGCCGCCACCGGCTGTTCACTGTCCGCACGCTCGCCCCGGGAAAGCCCATGATCGAGATGATCGAGAACCAGGTCTATCTCGCGCAGGGCGAATACGCCCACGTGATCGGCCGCAGCGAGGGCCTGCTGGCGCAGTGCGAGGCGATGCACTATGCGCTGGTCGCGCTGCACATCCGCATCCAGACCGCGGTGGCCTACGAAATGCTCGGCAAGCACGGCGAGGCGCGTGCGCTGCTCGAGAGGGCGCTCGCGGACGCAGAGCCGGACGGCTTTGCGCTCCCGTTCGCGGAGAACTTCCGCTATCTTGAGCCGCTGCTGACCGAACGGCTTCAGGACGGCCTGACCGGGCGCATCGTCCGTCTGGGCGGTCTGGCCGGACAGCGGCGTGCGGCGGCGGAGCGGCCCGCGGTGCTCGCCGCGCTGACCGAGCGCGAATGCGCGATCGTCGGACTGATGACGCAGCGCCTGAGCAACCGCGAGATCGCGGAAAAGCTGTTTCTCTCCGAGGGCAGCGTCCGTCAGTATATCAACCAGATCTACGCCAAGCTGCGTATCGAGGGCGAGCCGCGCGCCAAGCGAAAGCGCCTGCTCGCGCTGCTCGAGGGCGCAGACTGACAGCGGAAACGAGGGCACGATCCACTATCTGAAAAGCGGTATCCATTCTGTGGCCGCTCGAAATGCTCATCATGTACCTGATGCACCGCCGCAACAAGAACAAGGGTGCTGAGGTTTGGGTACAGAAGGACGTCGGCGCGGTAGATCTGACCCCGTGGAAGTACAGCAAGATCGTCAGTGTTATCGTTATCGTGTGCGTGCTGCTGGTCTATCTGGCATTCTCTCCGCTCGGCATTGGCGTATAACCACTTTATGCAGATAAACCGCGCCGTCACGCATACAATGAAATAAAATAAGATTTTTTACGCAGAAAATGCCCCCTGTACAGCTTTCAGTGTTTTTATTTCACTGTTCGCTATATAGGGGGCATATCATTTCATGATGTCGACGCGCGCTCTTCCGTCAGTCGGTCAGCTGGCGGTACAGCTCCTGATAAGCGTTGATCAGCAGGAAAATATCTGCGCCGACAGCCACAGAGTCGACTCCATGCTCGATGAATTTCCGGGCAGCCGCTGCATCTCCGGCGAAGATCATGCTCATTTTGCCGTTGTCCCGGCAGGCCTTCAGGATGCGCTCGATGGCATGAGCCATGACGGGGGCGTCCAGCTGAAGCGGACAGCCCAAGGCGATGGACAGATCAAGAGGACCGATAAAAATGCCGTCTACGCCGTCGATCGAAGCGATCTCCTCGATATGCTCCAGACATTCCCTGGTCTCACACTGCGGGATCAATAACGTTTTCCGGTTGGCCTCTTCCATGTAGGATACCGGGGTAAAGGAGGGCGAAGAACCCCACCGGCAGTCCCGGGTAGGCTGATAGCCCCGGTTGCCGAGGGGGGCGAACTTGGCGTAGGTGACCAGCTGACGGACCTCCTCCGCGGTTTTGACGGCGGGGACGATCAGACCGGCGGCGCCTGCGTCCAGCGGATGCAGGACGGCGTGTCTGGATATCTCGCAGATACGGACCAGAGGCGTCAGACCGGCGCCCTGCGCGGACGCGACGGCGGAGGCCATAAGATCGGTTCCGAACGTCTGATGTTCGGTATCGATGACAACAAAATCAAATGGCGCACAGGCGATGTTTTCTATGGCAGCAGCGCTTTTGAGCTGGGTGAAGGTGCCATAGGAGGGGATACCCTGCGCTTTCTTGTCGGCTAATCGATTTTCCATATCAAAATCTCCTTGTCTGTTCCGGACTGCCGCCCCCGGTATGGTGCGGCGGCACCGAAAAGCAAGACTGCCGGAAGCAGAAAGCATTCCGGCGGTCCTGAGTGTTTTTTTTATTCCAGACCTGCGCCCTTCATTGCGGAAAGCGCGTGGTCGGTGTACAGCTTGTAGAAGCCCTTGCGGGGTTCGCGCGGCAGGATGCCCGCCTTGGCGCGCTCTGCAAGCACCTTGTCCGCCTCCTCGAGCGTGCAGGGCACGCCGTGGATGCCGGTCAGGTTGATGGTGCGGTCCTTGACGCTGTAGGAGATCAGGTCGCCATCCTCGATGAAGGCGATGGGGCCGCCGGCAGCAGCCTCCGGGCTGACATGGCCGATCGCCGCGCCGCGGGTCGCGCCGGAGAAGCGGCCGTCCGTGATCAGAGCGACCGAGCCGTTGATGCGCTCGTCGCAGACAATAGCCTCGGTGGTCATCAGCATTTCCGGCATGCCGCAGCCGCGCGGGCCTTCGTAGCGGATGATGATGACTTCGCCCGGGTTGATCTCGTTGTTGACGACAGCATCGTGTGCGTCCTCCTCGTGATTGAATACACGAGCCTTGGCGTTGACGACCTCGCGCTGATTGTTTGCGCAGGCGGAGTATTTGAGCACGCTGCCCTCGGGAGCGATATTGCCCTTCAGGATAGCGACCGAGCCCTTTTCCGGCGCCTTGTCCACCGGGAAGATGACCTGATCGCGCTCGAGACCGTAGTTATGCAGATAACCGAGGTTGCGCTCGAACCAGTTGTCCTTGTGCAGATCCTCGAGGTTCTCGCCCAGCGTCTTGCCGGTGACGGTCATGACGTCCAGATCGAGCATATCGCGCAGCAGCCACTGTACCATCGGTACGCCGCCGGCGAACCAGAACGCTTCGGTCAGATGGGTGCCGGACGGGTTGATGTTGCCCAGATGCGGGACCTGATGGTTGATCTCGTCGAACAGCTCGATCGGCAGATCATAGCCGAGCTCTCTTGCGATCGACGGGAGATGAATGGTGCCGTTGGTCGAGCCGCCGATGGCAGAATGCACGATGATAGCGTTTTTGAACGCTGCGGGGGTCAGGATCTTGGACGGCGTGATCTGCTTTTCGACCAGCTCCATGATCTTGCGGCCGGCATAGCGCGAATACTGGAGCAGGTCGCGCATGGTAGCCGGAACGAGCGCCGCGCCGGGGAGAGTCAGACCGAGCGCCTCAGCCATGCACTGCATGGTGGAAGCCGTACCGAGGAAGGTGCACGCGCCGACGGACGGACAGCCGGTCAGCTTGTAGTCGCGGACCTCCTGCGGGGTGATGGCGTCCTTGCGCTTCTGGCGCAGGGAAATGTCGCCCGCGACCAGAGAGGTCGTCATATTCGGACCGGGGCGCATGGAGCCGCCCGGCATGAAGATGGCCGGAATATCCATGCGGGCTGCGGCCTTGAGGTGCGCCGGGATAGACTTGTCGCAGCTCGACGAGAGGATCATGCCGTCCCACGGAACCGCGGAGGCGTGAACCTCTACCAGGTTGGCGATGGCCTCGCGGGACGCCAGAACGACGTTCATGCCGTCGTGACCCTGTGCGCAGCCGTCGCAGATGTCGGTAGCGTAGTACTTGGCCGGCTTGCCGCCGCACTGGTATACGCCGTAAACCGCCTGCTCTACCATCTGGTTCAGGTGGTAGCTGCCCGGGTGGGAATCGCCGTATACGCTCTCGATCATAATCTGCGGCTTGAGGATGTCGGTATCCTCCCATCCGGTGCCCATTTCGAGGGCGTCGAACTGCGCCCAGAGCATACGATCTTCATGGCTTTTTTGAATCATAATCTTATCCTTTCCTCCGGATTCGGAATAAAGTGAGGTGGAATGCAGAATCTGCTGCCTGCTGGATCAGCAGGCAGCAGACCTTATTTGACTGAAAATGTTTTTCGGCTTTGTCTTTAGAACAGACCTACAGCAGCCGCGCCGCAGATCATGACGAAGCAGAAGATGCCGGCTACGAAGTCGGGCAGGGTGATGTACTTCAGGCCCTGCTTGAGGTCGAGGTTGAAGAAACGGCTGATAACCCAGAAGCCGGAGTTGTTGACGTGGTTGAAGATCATGGTGCCTGCGCCGATTGCCAGAACGGTGGAGATCGGGCTCAGACCCAGGGTGACCATCATCGGGCCGACAACGCCTGCTGCGGTCATGCCGCCGGTGGTCATGGAGCCGACTGCGGTGAACATGATAGCGCCGATGAGGAACGGGATCAGCAGACCCGGAACGCCGGACTGCTCGATGAGACCTGCCAGATCGTTGATGGCCGGAGCTGCCTTGATAACGGCTGCGAACGCGCCGCCCATGCCGGTGATCAGCAGTGCGGGGAGAGCGATCTCCAGGCCGCGTGCGATCCAGCTGTTCAGAACGACTTCACGGAAGCTCTGCGGGTTCTTGCCGGTAGCGTCTGCGTTGCTCTTGCGGACGGAAGCCTTGTGGAATACTGCGAGCAGCATGGTGTAGATAACGCCGAGGCCGAGCGCGACGATCTTGTCGCCGAAAATGTTGGCCCAGCCGTACAGAGCGGAATCCTCGGCAACGACCATCTTGAGGAAGGAGCTGCCTGCGATCAGAACGACCGGAATGAGGATGGTCAGGAAGGATGCGAAGGTCGCCGGGATGTCGCTGCCGGTAATCAGGATGTCCTTGACGTCGTTGGAGGAGGTCTCCTCGATCTCAGCGACTACCTCCGGAACCGGCTCGACAAATTCCTTGTCGGTCCACTTGCGCAGGACCAGCCAGGTCAGTGCGAACGCGATCAGAGAGATCAGGATGCCCCAGCCGATGACCAGACCGAGGTCGGCGCCGAGCAGGATGGAGACAGCCAGGATACCGGGCGTAGGCGGAACCATCGCATGGGTCAGGTTCAGACCGGTCTGGGTGAACGCCGCCATCTTGCCCATCGAGATATGCTTGCGCTTGGACAGGACGTTTGCGATGTTGGAGGTCAGAATGGTGGTGATATCGCCGAATACCGGGATGGATACGATGTAGGCGGTCAGCGCCGGAGCAAGCTCAAGGTTTTTGCCGCGGAACAGCTTGATGAAGAAGTTCGCGATGGCCTTTGCAGCGCCGGTGTCCTGAACGCCCATTGCGAGGATCGCGCCGAGCATGATCGGGATACCCATACTGCCGAGTGTGCCGCCGAAGCCGCCGGTGATCGTCGTCAGAATATCCGTAAATCCGAAGCCCTCCGCTTCGAAGCGTCCCAGAACAAGACCCATGAACAGCGCAGAGATGAACAGCGCAAAGGTCGGATGCAGTTTGACTTTCATGATCAGTACCATCAGTATCGCGATGGAAACGATCAGCAGAACCAGAAATCCAGTTGCAGACATAGTTTATACTCCCTTTCTTAATCAGATGGCAAAGAACTGAACATTCCTGCCGCGTGGAGCCGGTTCCCTCCCCGGCTCAGGAAAATTCCCCCTCCTTTATTATTTATCAAGACAGCGCCGTTTCCCCTTGTGAGGAGCCGTCTTAATTTCAATACTGTGTATCATAGTCCCACGGCCTGCCGCCGCACAGGCAGCCGCCGTCAATATGATACGCCTGCCCCGTCATGTACGAGGAGGCATCCGAGGCCAGAAGAATGGCCATGCCCGTCAGCTCGTCCGGCTCTCCCGGACGGCCCATGGCGATCCGCTCGCGCAGATATTCGCTCCGCGTGGGATGCTGCCAGGTCACCTGCGTCAGGTCGGTCAGGATATGACCGGGGCTGATCGCGTTGCAGCGGATGCCGTATTGTGCAAACTCGACTGCCATGGAACGGGTCAGCGCGACCACGCCGCTCTTCGACGCGCCGTAGACCGAGCAGCCGCCCAGCATTCCGGTGTCGTTGTGAGAGCCGATATTGATGATATTGCCGGATCTGCGCCGGTACATCTCGCGCGCGACCGCCTGGCTGAGGAAGAACACGCCCTTGAGGTTGGTATCCATGATACGGTCATAGGTCTCCGGCTCGACGTCGAGCAGTCCCTCCCGGCGGTTGATGCCCGCCACGTTGAACAGAACGTCGATTTTGCCGTACTGCTGCATGACCTCGTCTACGCAGCGGTGAATGCTGTCCAGATCGGATATATCGAGAGCGTGCGCCGAAGCCGCGCCGCCATGCGCGGAGATCTCGTCTGCCAGCTCCCGGCATTTCTGCTGGTTTCTTGCGCAGAGCGCCGTCTCAGCGCCGGCCGCCGCAAGGCCGCGGCTGATCGCGCTCCCGATGCCGCCGGTCGCGCCCGAGATCAAGATGGTCTTTCCTTCCAGACTGAACACGGATTTTAGATATTCGCCGATGGCCATGACGCCGCCTCGCTTTCTGCTGAAAAAATTATGCTTGCCTTTTTTCCGTTTTTCCCATATCATCATGATTGAAACATCTGCTGGGAAAAGGAGAAAAGAGTCGATGATGATTGACAAGATGGATTATATTTTTGCGATCGCCAAGGAACAGAATCTGACCCGCGCCGCAAAGCGGCTGTTTGTCGCGCAGTCCACGCTGACGATGTATCTCAACCGCGTGGAAAGGGAGCTGGGCTTAAAGCTGTTTGATCGCTCGAAGACGCCGATCCAGCTGACTCCTGCAGGCGCGCTGTGCATTGAAGAGCTGAAGAAGATCCGGCAGATCGAGACCAGGCTGACCGCCCGCCTTCAGCAGATGGCGCACCCGGAGGAAACGCTGAATGTCGGCATCGGTCTGATGCACGGCGCGGCCTGGATGCCGTCGCTGCTGCCGCTTTTTCATGAGATCTACCCCAGCGTCAGCATCAACCTGATCGAGCAGGGCGATGAGCTGCTGATGCAGAGCCTGCGCTCGAATGACGCTGACCTTGTCGTCGGCGGCATGACGCCGGGCTCGCAGGAAACAAGCGTTGATCTTGCGCTCGAACAGCTTCTGCTGATCGTTCCGCGCTCGTTCAATCTGGTTCCGCCCTGGGCGTACAGCGGCAATTCAGCGGAAAATCCCTATGAGATCACGCCGAAGCAGCTTCAGAACCTGCCTCTGATCCTGCCCTCGGCCGCCAATGACATCGGCGGCATCACCCGGCAGGCACTCGAGCATTTCGACATCAGTCCGCAGTCGGTCACGACTGTCAGCTCCATGCAGACGGCGGCCATGCTCGTTTCGCAGAACATGGGCTATCTGTTCACCAGCCCGGTCTTTCTCGGGATGCAGATGGAGTATCTTGCATCGAAGATCGTCTACTGCACGATGAAGGGCATTCCGGATACCAGAAAGATCGTCGCGGTCTATCAGCCGGATACCTGCAAAAAGGAGATGGTCGAACGGTTTATCGAGCTTCTGCACACAGTCGTCCTTCCGGAGAAGCCGGGACTGTTTCTGCTTTCGGAATGAGCTTCCGTCAAAAGAATGATTTTGTAATGTCAGTATATCAATTTCAGACGCAAAATTAAAATCAAAATAATTGATAGATACATCGTTGTTGTTGATAAATGCTGATTTATGAAAATTCATCGACCGAGTTCTGTGGAATATGCTGCAATTCATCAGGATTACAATCAATAAAAATGATGACATTATCAAAAAAGATGAATACGGCATTGAAAAACCCGGCAGCGAGCGTCTGATATGCTCGCTGCCGGGCTGTTTTTATGATGTTTTTTGATAATCCTACCGGAAAAAGCCGTGCGTATAGGAAATTCGTTCTGCGGCCTGCCTGATTTCATGGATCATCATTTCCATATCCTGCTCCATTCGATAATCCGGTCCGGCAATGCTCACGGCCGCAATGACACGGCCGCTTGCATCACGCACGGGCGCCGCCACACAGATCAGTCCCTGCTCTACCTCGCCGTCGTCCATGGCGTAGCCGTTGATGCGCGCCGATTCCAGCTCCTTCAGCAGCCGGTCGGGCTGTGTGATGGTCTTGGGCGTGAGCGGCGGAACGCTTTTCATCCATTCGCAGTACTGTGCGAGAAAATCTGCGTCCCTGTCCGCAAGCAGGATCTTGCCGCAGCTGGTCGCGTGCGCGGCCACACGGCCGCCGACTCTCGTGCTGCAGGTAATAGAGCGCTGCGTTTCCACCTTGTCCAGATAGAAGATCTCGTTATCGACGAGAATGCTCAGATTGATCGTCTCCTTGACGCGGTCGGACAGGCGCTCAAGCTCCGGCCGGGCGATCTTGCACAGATCGGAGCCGCCGATGATCGCTCCTGCCAGCGCAAGCAGATTCGGCCCTACGTGGTAGACCTTCCGTACCGGATCCTGCGTCAGATACCGCCGTTCCATCAGCGTGGAAACATGACGAAAAACCGTCGTAGTGGGCAGTCCGAGCTGGTTTACCAGCTCCTTGAGCGTCCATTCCTTTTCCTGATCCATAAAGCATTCCAGAATCTGCAAAGCGCGCAGAATGCTTGAGGTATGCTCCCTAGCCATAACAAACTCCTTCAAAAATTTTTTCAAATGCCCTCTTGACAAACCTTCGATAGTGGTCTAATAATATAATTATACGGCAAGGGTGAGCCCTTGTAAATATTTTTACCAACTATTCGGAATGCGTTTCCGCATAGTGGAAAGGGATGGTCATATGAACAAAAAGTCCGTTATGCCGACGATGGAAAGCGTGGATCGTTTCAAGGCGGCAATGGATTCTGACCGGGGCGCGCTTGGCCCGTTCATGATCTGTACGGACCCTGCGATGGTGGAAGCCGCAGGTCATGCCGGATATGATTTCGTGCTGCTCGATATGGAGCACGGCACCACCACCTTCCAGGAACTCCCCAATCTGATCCGTGCAGCAAACGTCACCGGCGTGTGCCCGGTCGTCCGCGTACCTCGCGGCAGCGATATCTGGATCGATCAGGCTCTGGATGTCGGCGCAGGCGCGGTCATGATCCCGCAGATCGACACCGCAGAGCAGGCGCGTGCCGCTGTTTCCGCCGCGAAGTTTTCGCCCGTTGGAACGCGAGGCACCTGCCGTTTTGTCCGTTCGGCCGGCTTCGGCGCGGTTCCCGGCAGCGAGTATTTCTCGCGTGCACAGGACACCGTGGTCATCCTTCAGGCCGAGGGTCAGAAGGCGATCGACAATCTCGATGAAATTCTGGACGTACCCGGCATCGACGTTGTTTTTGTCGGCCCCTATGACCTGTCCAGCTCGCTTGGTCATGTCGGTGAAATCGACCATCCGGAGGTCATCGCCGCGATTAAGCAGATCATCGCAAAGGCAGCTGCAAAGGGCGTAAAGATCGGCTGCTTTGCCGATACGGTCGAGGGCGGCAAGAAGTGGCGTGACATGGGCGTAAAGTTCATCGGCTACGGCTGCGACACGTATATCTTCATGCAGGCTGCAAAGGCTGATGTTGCTGAATTTGATGTATAAATCGAAGAAATAACGGGGTTTATACCGTTTTATTCTTCCGATAAGGCAAGAATGCAGGTTCGGCTTCATTCAATGTCTGTTACACAAAAACCAGGGACTGCGTTTCGCAGGCGGGGTTCGGCTCCGCTGATGCAGACGCAAAAGAAAGGATCGTTATGGATAACAAAAAGAACTATGCTGTTATGGACGGCAACACGGCGGCGGCGTACAGCGCCTATGCGTTCACCGAGGTAGCGGCAATTTACCCGATCACCCCGTCCTCTCCGATGGCGGAAAAGGTTGACGAATGGTCCGCAAAGGGCAAGAAAAACCTGTTTGGTACCACTGTTGATGTCATTCAGATGCAGTCTGAGGCCGGCGCAGCAGGTACCTGCCACGGCTCGCTGCAGGCAGGCGCGCTGACCACCACCTTCACCTCCTCGCAGGGTCTGATGCTGATGATCCCGGCAATGTACGCCATGGGCGGCCAGTTCCTGCCGAGCGTCATGCACATCGCGTCCCGCGTCGTCACGAGCAACCATCACTCGATCTTCGGCGACCACACCGACTTCATGACCTGCCGCACCACCGGCTACGGCATGCTGATGTCCTCTTCGCCTCAGGAGGCCATGGACCTCGCAGCAGTCGCGCACCTGTCCGCCATCAAGGCGCGCTATGCGTTCATGCACTGCTTCGACGGCTTCCGCACCTCGCACGAGATGCAGCGCATCGAGACCCTCGATTATGAGGATCTGCGCGGCCTGGTCGACCAGAAGGCGCTCCAGGAGTTCCGCCGTCAGTCGCTCAACCCGGAGCACCCGACCAACCGCGGCAACAACGTAAACCCGGACATCTACTTCCAGTGCAAGGAAGGCGCGAACGTCAAGTCCGCTATCGTGCCCGACACCATCCAGCACTACATGGACGAGATCAACAAGCTGACCGGCCGCGACTACAAGCTGTTCAACTACTACGGCGCACCGGACGCAGAAGAAGTTATCGTTGTCATGTGCTCGGCTTCCGAGGCGGTCAAGGAGACCGTTGACTACCTGAACGCACAGGGCCGCAAGGTCGGCATGGTGCAGATCCACCTGTACCGCCCGTTCTCGGTCAAGCATTTCGCAGCTGCAATCCCGGCTTCTGTCAAGAAGATCGCCGTTCTCGACCGCAGCAAGGAGACCGGTTCGGTCGGCGAGCCGGTATACCTCGACGTCGTGACCGCCCTCAATCAGGCCGGCCGAAACGACATCACCGTCGTCGGCGGCCGCTACGGCCTGTCCTCCAAGGACACCACCCCGGGCCAGTTCATCGCGGTTTACGACAACCTCGCGAAGGAGCAGCCGAAGAACAACTTCACCATCGGCATCAACGACGACGTAACCCACACCTCGCTCGACTACACCGAAATCGAGCTGCCGCACCCGGGCCAGATCAGCTGCAAGCTGTGGGGTCTCGGCGGCGACGGCACGGTCGGTGCGAACAAGAACGCCATCTCGACCATCGGCTTTGTCGGCGGCAAGTACGCGCAGGCATATTTCTCCTATGACACGATGAAGTCCGGCGGCCTGACGCAGAGCCATCTGCGCTTTGGCGACGAGCCGATTCTCAGCACTTATCTGGTCAATTCCGCGGATTTTGTCGCGGTTCACGCCCCGACCTACGTCAAAAAGTACGACGTTACCGCTGACCTCAAGGACGGCGGCACCTTCCTGCTCAACTGCCCGTGGTCGGTCGAGGAGCTCGAGGAGCATCTCCCGGCGAAGATGAAGCGCGACCTCGCGCGCAAGCACGCAAACTTCTACATCATCGACGCGGCAAAGCTGGCGGCTGCCATCGGCCTCGGCAAGCGCACCAACAACATCCTCCAGGGTGCGTTCTTCGCCCTCACCAAGGTCATCCCGATGGATCTCGCGATCGAGGATATGAAGAAGAACAACTATAACTCCTACTTCAAGAAGGCCGGTCAGAAGATCGTCGACATGAACAACCAGGCGGTCGATCTCGGCGTTCAGGCGACCGTCAAGGTCGAGATCCCGGCTGCATGGGCGGACGCGACCGACGAGCCGGTTGCAGAGCCGAAGAACATGACCCCGTTCGTCCGCGACATCGTCATGCCGCTCGACAAGCAGCAGGGCGACAAGCTGCCGGTATCTGTTTTCCAGAAGTACGGCGTGCTCGACGGCACGTGGGAGAACGGCACCTCGGTTTACTCCAAGCGCGGCGTTGCGACCAAGGTTCCGAAGTGGAATCCCGAGGCCTGCATCCAGTGCAACCGCTGCTCGATGTGCTGCCCGCACGCGGCGATCCGTCCGGTTCTGCTGACCGACGAGGAGAAGGCCGGCGTTCCGGATTCCTTCGTTACCGCTCCGGCAAAGGGCCTCGGCAAGGACGCGCCGAAGTACAATTTCCGTATGCAGCTCTCGCCGTATGACTGCCTCGGCTGCGGTGTGTGCCTGACCGCGTGCCCGGCAAAGGACGCGCTGACTTGGGCGCCGTTCGAGGAGATGAAGTCCGAGCAGCCGCTGTTCGACGACGTCGCAATGAACGAAACCTACCTCAAGAAGGACGTAATCAACGACAAGAGCGTCAAGAACGTTCAGTTCGCAAAGCCCTACTTCCAGTTCTCCGCTGCATGCGCAGGCTGCGCGGAAACGACCTATATCAAGCTGCTCAGCCAGCTGTTCGGCGACCGCATGTACGTCGGCAACGCAGCAGGCTGCTCGTCCGCGATCAGCGGCGGCGCACCGATCCTGCCGTACTGCCGCGACTGCAAGGGTCACGGCCCGGCGTGGGAGCACTCCCTGTTCGAGGACAACGCCGAGTTCGCGTTCGGCTTCTATCATGCGCAGGACGCTATCCGCAAGGAGCTGCTCATCCGCATCGAGGCGCTGAAGAACGCCGGCGTTGCGGCTGAGGAAGCAGCGGCATACCTCGCTGACTGGAACGACCGCGAGAAGTCCCGTGAGGTTTCCGACAAGCTGATTGCGGCTCTCGAAGCAGCAGAGCAGACCGACGAGGTCAAGTACATCCTCGACAACCGCGAATTCCTCGCAAAGAAGTCCGTCTGGGCGATCGGCGGCGACGGCTGGGCTTACGACATCGGCTTCGGCGGCATCGACCACGTCATGGCGCAGAATCAGGACGTCAACCTGCTCGTTCTCGACACCGAGGTTTACTCGAACACCGGCGGCCAGTCCTCCAAGGCAACCCCGACTTCTGCTACTGCAAAGTTCGCAGCAAGCGGCAAAAAGGTCGCAAAGAAGGACCTCGGCGCAATCCTGATGCAGTACGAGTACGTTTACGTTGCACAGGTTGCAATGGGCGCAGACCAGGCGCAGACCCTCAAGGCGCTGCGCGAGGCCGAGTCCTACGACGGCCCGTCCATCGTCATCTGCTACTGCCCGTGCCTTGAGCAGCATATCAAGGCCGGCATGGGCACCTCGCAGGACGAGATGAAGAAGGCGGTTGAGTGCGGCTACTGGCACCTGTACCGCTACGACCCGCGCCGCATCGCGGAGGGCAAGAACCCGTTCCAGCTCGACTCCAAGGAGCCGGACACCGACAAGGTCATGGACTTCCTGATGGGCGAAAACCGTTTCGCCTCCCTCAAGAACAACTTCCCGGACAAGGCCGACGCCCTGTACGCGAAGGAGGTCGAGGACGTCAAGGCCCGCTACGCCCGCTACAAGAAGCTCGCGGAGGACTAATCTGTTACAAAAAGCCGCAAGCCGCAAAATGTTCTCTCTCTGAAACATTATATCCCTGTTTATGCCTCGCGCTGTGCGTTCCTGCCGATTTTGCGCAGCGCGGGACAGAACATCAATGTATATCCCTATTCATAGCCTGATTCAATGATAATCTTCCTTTCTGTAAATAATTTTTCAATATCTGACGGCTGCGGCTTTCTGTATAAAAACGATGCACTCCTCTGTCATACCGGCAGAGGAGTGTTATCCTTTCTTGACATATCGCCGCATCCGTGGTACGGTTGAGGCGGAAAACAAATCCGAACAAGGAGGAAAAACGATGGATTACAGAAGATTTGGCGACACGCTGCTCGTCCGTATCGACCGCGGCGAGGAAATCCTCGAGCAGGTCAAGACGGTCGCGCTCAAGGAAAACATTCAGCTTGCGAGTGTGCAGGCGCTCGGTGCGCTCGGCAGCTTTACCGTCGGCGTGTACAAGGTCGATGAGAAGAAGTATTATGCCAATTCGTTCGAGGGCAGCTTTGAAATCGTCTCGCTGACCGGCACGATCGACACGATGAACGGCGAATTTTACACCCATCTGCATCTGAGCGCCGGAAACGACAGGGGCGAGGTGTTCGGCGGTCATCTGAACCGTGCGGAGGTCAGCGCGACCTGCGAGATGGTCATCCGTCTGATCGACGGCAGGATCGACCGTCAGTACGACGAAGTGACCGGACTGAACCTGTTTAAGTTCCTGTAAGAGCCTGATGTGATAAAAAACCTCCCGCTTTTTCGTGAAACGGGAGGTTTTCTGCTGCATGGATCTTATTTTTCGGCGAGCTCTGCCTTGACTTTCTGAGCGACCCTGCGGTATTCCGGGCAGGGGAGGCCGTATTTGTCGGCCAAACGGACGACCTGAAAGATGAGGCCGTCGACCTCGGAGTTTTTTCCGGCTTCCATGTCGCGCTGCATCGAGGTGGATGCGGACTCGGCGAGATCGTCGAGAATTTTCAGATGGGACTGCATGAGCGGCGCGTCCGGCTTGTCATCCAGCTCGATGCCCATCGCGCGCGCAAGCTCGAGGATTTCACCGACGAGGCGGATGAAGCACTCGCGGATTTCGCCCGGCTTCTGCATCGCGCCTGCCTTCACGTGATAATACTGGCCGCAGGCCGCCATGGGGGAGACGTGCGAGAACTTGAGCAGGGTGTCCTTCTCGACAAAGGGGGAGTAAAGCGTGTCGATACCGGCGGCGGTGAGGTCGGCGGCGACCTGACAGAGCACCGGATCGTCCGTGCGGTGGTCGGGCGTGCCGAAGATCACGCGGAAGATCGAGCCGTGACGCTGGATCACGCCGGGAGCGGCGAGATTGGACGAGATGTAGATGCAGCCGTCGGTCACGAGCAGGCCGGGAAGCTGCGCCTGCATCGTGCGTCCCGTGCCGTAGATGTTGAGAATGGGGATGACAACGGTTTTTTCGCCGGCTGCGCTGCGGATAAAGGGGATGGTATCGTCGAGCGAATATCCCTTGACGCAGACAAAGATCACATCGGGCGAGGGAGCGCCCTGCGCCTTCGCGGCGAGGAAGCCGTCCATGTCGAAGGCCTTCACCGGAACAGTCCAGATTTCGCCGTCGCTCTGCTCGAAGCGCAGGCCTTTTTCCTGCATGGCGGCGAGATGCGCACCGCGCGCGATGAGCGTTACATCCGCACCGTTTTTTGCCAGAAAAGCACCGAGCGGAGCGCCTGTTCCGCCCGCGCCGATGATCATATAGCGAAGAGTCATATTCTTTCCTCCTTGAAGCTCTTTGTGCAATAATTATACCATGAAATGCATGGAAATGCAACGACAGACCGCATATTCGTCGGAGAAAAGTTCGAAAATGATGCACGGAATGCACGGCGGAAAATTCCCGTTCCGCCCTTTCCTTTTTTGCAGCTGCGTGGTAAAATACTATCAGCCGAAAACGGCGGAGGAGGGCTTGCTTTTGAAATGGCTTCAGCATTTGCGCACGGTGCAGCATCACCGGTTTCTGGTCCTGCGACACTGCTGGCGCGTCGGCCTGTACCGTCAGGGGCTCACGCATGACCTGAGCAAATTCAGTCCGGTCGAGTTTGCCGCGGGGGCACGGTATTATCAGGGAAACCGCAGTCCGAACGAGATCGAGCGGCGCGAAAAGGGATACAGCGCCGCGTGGCTGCATCACAAGGGCCGCAACCGTCATCATCTGGAATACTGGATCGACTATGCGGCGGACGGCTCGGGTATGTGCGGCATGAAAATGCCGCTGAACTATGTGCTGGAAATGTTCTGCGACCGCGTGGCCGCGAGCAAAACCTATCGAGGCGCGGCCTACCGCGACAGCGACCCTTATGACTATTACGCGCGGTCGGTCGATCATTACATCATCCATCCTGAAACCGCGCAAACGCTCGAGTATCTGCTGCGCGTCCTGCGCGACGAGGGCGAGGACAGGGCGTTCGCGGAGGCGCGGAGGATGCTCCGGGAGCAAAAGAAAAACAGATAAAAAGAGCCGTTTTCGCGAGGAAAACGGCCCACAGTTTGCCGAAAACACCAGCTTTTCGACAGCACAGCCGCCCGGCAGAACGGAATGCCGGGCGGCTGTGTTTTTATTCGATCGGGATGGAAACGCCGCCGATGGTGAGCGAGGCCATGTCCTCCAGCGGGATAACGGTATCAAACGTGCCTTGACGGGTGCAGACGGTCTTGCCGTCATGCGGGTCCATGCTGCCGCCGCAGTCCGAGAAGTCGAGCACCGTGCCGTCGGTCTTGGTCACCAGCAGCTTCGCAGCGTAGGACTCCCATGTGCTGCACACACCGGCCGGTTCGCGGCCGCTCTCCTGCGGAATCTCTTCGCCGTTCTCGTCGTACAGCGTGTCGAACGTCGCCTCGCCGTCCACCGTGTACACCACATGGTAGCCGATGGGCGAGAGAACGATGGTATCGACAGTTGCGCTCCGTCCGTTCACATCGATGCTCTGACCGGCAGGCAGTTCAACCGCGCTGTTCCCGGCCTCCAGCTTGAACTTGAGGCGCCATGCGCCCTTGGCGATAGTTGTCGGCTCACCGTTTTCACTGTTCAGCACGCACAGGTCGCCGAGCGTGATCTTAACCGTGCCGCCGGTCTGCACCGCATCGTTGTACGACATGGTTTCGACATACTGGATGGCGTTGTCGCTCGGATTTTCGTCATAGAAGTAGCTGCTGCCGGACGCACCGTCCACGCCGCGTCCGATGGTGCTGTCCGAACGCTTCCAGTACAGGTCGTACAGGCCGGTATCCGGGTTTTTCGTGCAGTCGAACGCCGAACCGTCTTCCTTTTCGAGGGTGTAGGAGATGAGGTAGTTGTAGCCGTCGAACAGAATGGCGTCCGCCGTGACGGTCACGCCGTTCGAGGTGTCGCTCGCGCCGATGGGGCGGCCGATCTGGTCGATGATCTCGGTGTCCGCCGTCGGGCCGAACACACCGGCAAAGACCTCGCTCGCTGATTTCAGCACGCCGGACGCGCCTGCGCCGATGCTGAGCACGAGCGCCGCTGCAATGCCGACCGCCGCGACGCGCGGGAAGCGGCGGACACGGTGGGGCGCAGGCTGCTCTGCGCGCTCCATCAGCCGCTCGACCATGCGGTTTTTCGCTTCTTCCGAGAAATGCAGCTCGTCCAGTGCATTTTTATACTCTTTGTTATCATTATACTCTCTGTTCATAAAACTCGCCTCCAAGTGTTTGCCGCAGGCTTTTCCGGCCGCGGCTCAGGTGTGCGGAAACGGCGGCCTCGCTCTGTCCGAGCATGGAGGCGATTTCGCGCACGGAATATCCTTCGTAGTAATACAGGTACACGGCTTCGCGGTACTTTTTCGGAAGCGCCATCACGGCTTCGAGTACGGTCGAGTCGGGCGCCTCGGGGGCGGCGGTTTCCGCGACCGCTTCCAGCCCTACGCACCGGCGGTGCGAGGCGCGGAGCGCATC
>ENA-UEQP01000187-UEQP01000187.1-human-gut-metagenome-genome-assembly--contig:-NODE-187-length-72896-cov-21.656752_pt1 | contig 72896 bp, 63 predicted proteins | sample MGYA00242951_ERZ507951 | MGnify/ENA primary metagenome ERZ507951 (study PRJEB26167, sample SAMN06115539) | human gut metagenome | host: Homo sapiens | place: China:Shanxi | collected 2015-11-18...
GGGCAACAAGAAAATGCGGAAAACTTGAATGAAAATGTAAGCGGACAGGCGAAAGAAATTATCTCCGCTGCATTGGAGGTTATCCGATCGTGAATGTATACGCAAACTTACATCTAAAGCGTACACGTTTCTATGTAATGATGTATCACGTGAATCAAGGTATGAGCAGCCCGAATTACTTCTTGTCTCCTCACTACCCTATCAACCCGCGTGTACTGAAATTCGGTCTTTCATGGAATTTCTATGATTAACAAAATCTATACGGCTTATGGTAACACGCCCCAAATTGAGACTGTCCCGATATTTAGTGCCCGTAATCATTGTATTGGCAATCATCTTTTCTATCCGCCAATGCGGTAATCAGGAAAAGCCGTCAGGACACCCGCGTGATTATGCAGCCATTGCCAAAGAAGGCATATTGCGTGTAGCGACTGAATATAACTCGATCAGTTTCTACGTGGACGGCGATACCGTTTCCGGTTTTCATTACGAACTGATACAGGCTTTTGCCCATGACAAGGGATTAAAGACCGAAATAACACCCCTGATGAGTTTCGAAGAACGGCTGGAAGGATTAAGCGAAGGACGTTACGATGTAATTGCCTGCGGCATATTAGCTACCAGCGAACTGAAAGATTCTCTGCTTCTCACCTCCCCCATCATACTCAACAAGCAGGTGCTGGTGCAACGAAAAGCGAACGGGGAGAATGATTCACTTTATATCCGAAACCAATTGGACCTTGCCCAAAAGACACTTCATGTGGTAAAAGGCTCGCCTTCTATTCTACGTATTCAGAATCTGGGAAATGAAATCGGAGATACTATTTATATAAAGGAAATAGAGAAATACGGTTCAGAGCAGTTGATTTCGTTAGTTGCTCATGGAGATATCGATTATGCCGTCTGTGATGAAAGCATTGCCCGTGCAGTGGCAGATTCATTGCCTCAGGTAGATATCAATACCGCAATCAGTTTTACTCAATTCTACTCATGGGCAGTCAGCAAGCAATCACCCGCATTGCTCGATAGTTTGAATACATGGCTGGATAAATTCCAAAAAGAAAAAGAGTATCAAAAGATTTACCGGAAATACTATGGTGATAAATAGATAAAAAATAATACGCCGAAGACTTGACTTTCGCATTTGAATGTCGTATCTTTGTCAACGTAATCATAAAGTAGTTTCAGTTAAACTACACGTAAAGGAGGGAATCACAGTTCCCTCCTTTCTTTTTGTTACAATGAATGAAAATCAGCCTTTTTCCCAGCTTTTTGCTCATTTTACCCCCGAGCTTAGTCCGTTTTACCTCGTTTGTTACCATACTTAACATAGTATCTTATGACTAATTAGATGCTTTGTTATGATTAATCAGATGCTTTGTTATCCATAAACCGATGCTTTGTTATCCCAAAACAGAAGCTCTGTTTCCGGACAGCTCCCAAGAGTTAACAATCAATAAAGTTGCTCTTGACAAAAATTTGCTCTACTTTTGAAAAAAATTCCCTTTTCGATGTCACGTTTTTAATCCGCCACCGTCTTATCAGTGTAAATGGAACTGAAACAATTTAAAATAACCGTTGTACCCCTTCGAGACAAGCTGCTGAACTACGCCCGAAGGATGACAGATGATCCTTCGGATGCGGAAGATGCCGTACAGGAAGTCATGCTGAAGCTGTGGAATCTGCGCCAGAAGCTAGACGAGTACAGAAGTATCGAAGCCGTAGCCATGACCATGACGCATCATCTCTGCATGGATATGTGGCGTGCCAAACGACCGGACACTCTATCACTCGACCGTGTACAGGCTCCCACCCCTTCGGCTACTCCGGAGCGACTGCTGGAAGAGAAAGATGAGTTCAGATTGATGCGGGAAATTATCGACTCCCTGCCTACGCTGCAACGAACGATTATCCGCATGAAAGACATCGAAGAGTACGAGACGGAAGAGATTGCCGAAATCACCGGCTGCAACGCAGAAGCTATCCGCAGTAATCTGTCGAGGGCCCGCAAGAAAGTAAGGGAAGTCTATTTGCAAACGATACAAGAACGAAAAAGGAGGAACAAAGCATGAAAGATATAGAAACCTTGCTAAACAAATATTTCGAAGGAGAAACCACTTGCGAAGAAGAACGCAGACTACGACGTTTCTTTGCCGAAGGGCTCGTACCGGAACATCTGGAGGTATATCGCCCGATGTTCGCTTTCTTCGAAGCGGAACAGAAGGAACTTGCGGAAATCTCCGGTAAAGGTAATGCCGCCGAGATGCCGGAACTCGCCCCATTCGAGAAAAAGACAAAAACGGTCAGACAGTATCTGACTTACAGTCTCAGTGCTGCCGCTGCCGCCATCCTGCTACTGGTGGGCATCTCCGGTATCTACCGTCATCTATCCCCTGCACCGGCCAACTATGTGATCATTGACGGTAAGGAATATACGGACGTTCATTTAATCCGTGAACAGGCGATGGTCGCCTTTCGTGACGTCAGCCTCAGCGAGGAGGAAGTATTCGCTACTTTATTTGATGAATAATATAAAAACAGCATATAATTATGATGAATAAAATCATTCGTACCACACTAATCACCCTGTTACTTACATTCGCCGCCCATGCGGCCGCCCAACAGGGACTACAGATTGCCACCGTCTTCCAGAAGTACGGAAAGCAAAAAGGGGTAACTATGGTAGAGCTATCCAATGAAATGCTGGAAACTTACCAGATGACTCTTTATAAAAGTCTTGTTTTCAAGGATGCCAGCGATGCACTACCTACGATTCTCCGTTGCCTGGAAGCCGACAAGAAGAAAGCAAAGAAGGTGAAAGAAGTGGTTTCCAACGGGCAAATCAAGTCCGGCTATTACCAACTTCCCCAGCTTAAGGAAGATGTGAACCGCTTTATCCTCTTCAAAACCGGAAAGAAAGATTCGGCTACCCTTATCTATATCGAAGGAGAACTGGATGCCGACGACCTGATCACCATGTTATTCATGAAGAAAGAATAAAAAAACAGATAAAGAAATACGAATATGAAAAAACTATTATTACTATGGCTCATGATAGCTCCAATGAGCGGCATGGCACAAAATGAAAGTACACCGCAGGATACAACACTTTACGTCAACGGACGGAAGATCGTAATCAAGGAACAAGGCGACAAGATTAAAGTGAAACTCTACGAAAGCGCATCCGGCGGAGATACGATAACAAACGCGCAAATCTTCGAAGGAGTCTACCTGAACGGGCAGAGTACGGAAAGCCGTACCGTGCTGAGCGCTCTCCCCTTCTCGAAAAAAAACAACAAGAGAAACAGGTTCGAGCCACATGCCGGCGGATTCTACATCGGCTACACCCGACTGTCCAATGACTTCCTCTCATTCAATCCGTCGAACGGTGCCGACCTCAACACCAGTCATTCATGGGAGATAGGCGGCAATCTGTTTACCGGTTCGCACGCCTTTGCACCTACCTATAACTGGGGGATCACCATCGGACTAGGATGGGGATACCGCAGTATGCGCCTGGACGGCAATTATGCTTTTCGTGAAATAGACGGAGTGACTGAAATTTACTCCGGCATGGAGGCAGAAGAACCTACAGAGTACAGCAAAAGCCGTCTGCGCTATTTCTACTTCCGCATTCCGCTCTCTATCGAATGGCAAACACGGCTCAACGGCAAAGGTCCTTTGTTTTTTGCTGTAGGTCCCGAAGCCGAAATACGTCACGGATTCAGATCCAAAGCCAAAGTCAATGGATCGAAGAAGACGATTGACAAGGGACTGAACGGGCGCCCGCTAGGTATCAACTTACTTGCACAAGCCGGTTATGCAGATTTAGGAGTGTATATGCGTTACTCCACCTACGGCCTCTTTGAGAAGAACAAAGGTCCCGAACTTTATCCGTTCTCTTTCGGTGTATGCTGGTACTGGTAAAGTAAATACTCAGACCCTTGCCTATTTCTGACAGTTAACAATCAATAAAGTTGTTCTTAATAAAAAATAGCTTTATCTTTGGGAGTTGTTAAAACAAGCACAATAGGTATATTATGAGTGAAAAGATGATTAAATGGGGCTTCATCGGCTGCGGAGAAGTAACCAAAACCAAAAGTGGCCCCGCCTTTCAAAAGGTAGAACATTCTGAAGTAGTAGCTGTAATGAGCCGCGACGGCGCCAAAGCAAAGGCTTATGCAAAAGAAAGAGGAATCAGAAAATGGTATGATGACGCTCAGGAACTGATAGACGATCCGGAAGTAAATGCCATTTATATCGCCACTCCTCCTTCTTCACACGCTACATACGCCATTATGGCTATGAAAGCAGGCAAGCCTGCCTATATTGAAAAACCAATGGCTGTCACTTATGAGGAGTGTACACGTATCAACCGTATTTCTAAGGAAACGGGTGTTCCCTGTTTCGTCGCATATTACCGCCGCTATCTCCCCTACTTTCAGAAAGTGAAAGAAATGGTAGAGAACGGTTCTATCGGTAATGTCATCAACGTACAAGTCCGCTTTGCACAGCCGCCACGTGATTTGGATTACAACCGTGAAAATCTTCCTTGGCGTGTACAGGCTGATATTGCCGGTGGCGGTTACTTCTATGACCTCGCCCCGCATCAGATCGACTTGCTGCAAGATATGTTCGGCTGCATCCTCGAAGCCAGCGGATATAAGAGCAATCGTGGAGGGCTTTATCCTGCCGAAGATACGCTGAGCGCCTGCTTCCAGTTCGACAACGGATTGGTCGGCAGTGGTTCATGGTGCTTTGTTGCCCATGATTCCGCCCGCGAAGACCGCATCGAAATTATCGGAGATAAAGGTATGATCTGCTTCTCTGTCTTTACGTACGAGCCGATTGGTCTGCACACCGAACGCGGCCGGGAGGAAATCTGTATCGGTAATCCTGAGCATGTTCAACAACCTCTTATTCAGGCAGTAGTAGATCATCTGCTCGGTAAGTCAGTCTGCTCATGCGACGGAGAAAGTGCTACCTTGACTAACTGGGTAATGGACAAGATACTTAATAAACTTTAATTAGTGATTAGGGGTGAGTGATTAGTGATTAACACCATGCGGCGTGTAGCTACTAATCACTGACCCCTAGTCGCTAATTAAAGTTTATTCAGTATTTTGTCCATTGCCCAATTAGTGAGCGTTGCGCTTGCTCCGTCGCAAGTGCAGATGGATTTACCTAAAAGGTGGTCGACAACGGCTTGGATAAGCGGTTGTTGTACATGTTCCGGATTAGCTACCGGGATTTCTTCTCTTCCTTTTTCTGTGTGAAGGGCGATAGGATCGTAAGTAAATACAGAGAAACAGATCATTCCTTTGTCTCCTATCACTTCAATGCGGTCTTCACGTGCGGAGTCGTGCGCTACGAAACACCAGGAACCACTACCTACCAATCCGTTATCAAATTGGAAGCATGCACTCAGAGTGTCTTCGGCAGGATAAAGTCCGCCGCGATTACTCTTATATCCACAGGCTTCGAGGATGCAACCGAACATGTTTTGTAATAAGTCAATCTGATGTGGGGCTAAATCATAAAAATAGCCGCCGCCGGCAATATCCGGTTGTACACGCCACGGGAGATTTTCTTTGTTGTAATCTAAGTCACGGGGAGGTTGGGCAAAACGAATTTGAACATTGATGACATTGCCTATGCTTCCATTCTCTATCAATTCTTTTACTTTGAGGAAGTAAGGCAGATAGCGACGGTAATAAGCAACGAAGCAGGGAACCCCGGTTTCATTGGAGATACGGTTGATGCGGCAGCACTCTTCGTAGGTTACGGCCATGGGCTTTTCTATATATACAGGCTTGCCGGCTTTCATTGCCATGATAGCATAAGTGGCGTGTGAAGAGGGAGGGGTGGCAATGTAGATAGCATTCACATCTTCATCGTCAATCAATTCCTGGGCATCATCATACCACTTTGGAATACCTCTTTCCTTAGCATAAGCTTTGGCTTTGGCGCCATCGCGACTCATGACAGCAATTACTTCCGAACCTTCCACCTTTTGGAAGGCGGGACCACTTTTATATTTGGTCACTTCTCCGCAACCAATGAATCCCCATTTAATCTTCTTTTCGCTCATAATGATGTAATGTGATTATCACTCTTTTTTATTCTTCCTCAAAATCGAATTCAAAATCAAAGTCGTCCATGAATTCGGGAGTTGTAAACTCTTCCAAAGTTCGTCGATCCTTTTTTGTAGGACGACCTGCACCTTTGGCACGGTCAATGAAACCACTGATACGGCTCATCTCCAGCAGTTCATACTGATCGGGAGTCGTAACGTTCTCCATCATTTCCGTAACGAGCTTTGCACCAATACGTTTCTCGATAGCTTGCAATACTTTGAAAGAGTAGGTCACAGGTGGTTTGCGCACTTGTATTATGTCGCCTGGTTTCACCGTACGGGCAGCTTTTGCTAATCCTCCATTGATACTGATGCGTCCTTTCTTACATGCTTCGGCGGCAATGGTACGTGTCTTGAAAATACGAACAGCCCACATCCATTTATCTATTCTTGCTTCACTCATATCATTTTTTAGTAGTTAGTAGGAAGTAGTTAACTACTATCTACTTCTTATTAAATTGGTTCATTGTAATATCAATTCCTGCCAGGCAGAAGCTTTTGATAATATCTCCTGCAGTCTTTAAGCGTTCGTCCATGGTCTTCCAGTCTTCGTCAGTGAAGTGACCCAGAACATAATCTATCTGACCACCTCGTGGGAACTCGTTGCCGATACCGAAACGGAGCCGGGCATAGTTCTGTGTGCCCAGGATGGCTGCAATGTGTTTTAGTCCATTGTGTCCGGCGTCGCTACCTTTTCCTTTCAGGCGCAGAGTACCAAATGGCAGAGCAAGATCATCTACTATTACTAACACGTTTTCCAATGGAATGTTCTCTTTCTGCATCCAGTATCGTACGGCATTTCCGCTGAGGTTCATGAATGTAGAAGGTTTCAGCAGTAAAAGCTGGCGTCCTTTCACGGATAGGGTAGTGGTAAAGCCGTAGCGGCCATCATTGAAAGTGACCCCTGCTGCTTTTGCCAACGCATCCACTACCATGAATCCTATATTATGGCGGGTTTCGTGATAGTCAGGACCGATATTTCCTAATCCAACAATTAAGTATTTCATTTCTCGAAGTGGACAAGCGCCTGCCGCCGATCCTGGCCGAGACAATGGCCGAGTACGAGAACTTTAAGCTGGTGCTGGAAGATGTGCTGAAAGTGGACCTGCGCACCCTGCTGGCGGAAGAATTTGGTGATAAGCCCGTTGCCGTCTGCGCCAATCTGCCGTATTACATCACCAGCCCCATTCTGATGCGCTTATTGGAAGAAAAACTGCCCATCCGCAACATTACCGTCATGGTGCAGAAAGAGGCTGCACAGCGCCTGTGTGCCGCCCCTGGCACGCGTGAGGCGGGGGCAATCAGCTATGCGGTGGCTTATTACGCCAAACCCAAGCTGCTGTTTACTGTGCAGCCGGGCAGCTTTTACCCTGCCCCCAAAGTGACCAGCGCGGTCATCCAGCTGGATGTCCACACCACACCGCCTGTTACCCCGCCCAACGGGGACGAAGCCGGGCTGTTCCGCCTGATCCGGGCAGCATTTTCTCAGCGGCGCAAGACCGCGGCCAATGCCGTGGCGAACGGCCTGGGCATCTCCAAAGCTAAAGTGAACGCTGCATTGCAGGCCGCCGGGTTGGATATCCGCCTGCGCCCGGAGCAGCTGACGCTGGAAGATTACTGCGCGCTGCAGGCCGCCCTGGCCGCGGCAGAATAAGCGCCGTTCGGAGCGCTACTGCCCCATAATTCGGCATTGACAAGGTGCCGCAACATGTGCTAGAATACTTAGGTATTCCTAAGGTATATCTGAAAACAAAGAAAATGACGGATATTTCGCAAACACAAGCAGGATGTAAGGCTCTTTAACGCAAAATCCGGCTACGTTTGTAGAAATAGACGATATTTTTGACTTTTCAGATACAACCTAAGGATTTCTTAGCCGTGCTGGCGTAGCTCAATTGGCAGAGCAGCTGATTTGTAATCAGCAGGTTGCAGGTTCGATTCCTGTCGCCAGCTCCATAGAAAAAACCGCATCATAAGGCTAAAATGGCCGATGTGATGCGGTTTTTATTGTGCTGATAACTGCTTGGAACTGCTGAAAAATGCTGGAATCTGGGTCGTGTAAAGGTCGTATTTGTTCAAAAAGGTCGTAGAAAAGTCGTGTGAATTTGAGCGTGTTAGATAGATTTACATAAGAAATAAGCGGCGGGCAATCCTTGAAATGAGGGGATTGCCTGCCGCTTTTGTTATGGATTATTTAACTTGCCGGTCAGTTGTCATTGCCGATCTGCTTAATAACCTGATCCGCGCCGGCGGCAGCCAGGCCGGAAGCAATGCCCACGGCCAGCGCTGTCAATGGGTCGCCTGCCGGGAAGTCCGGCACGTTGATGTACATGGCGGCAAGGCCCAGCAGGCCGCCAAGGGCACCACAGATCTGCTTCTTTACGTCTTCGCGTTTCATGTTGTGTCCTTTCTGCCTGCGCTTTTATTTACGCGGGTCGCATCCGCTTTGGCTGTACAGTTTTACGCCATGCCGGGCATGTTTTGGGGGATAAATGGGTATAAAAATTGCCCGCCCGCCCCTCATGCAGGGCAGGCAGGCATAAAAATACCACGGTGCAAAATCGCATCGTGGTTTGAATAAGGCTGATTCGGATTATTTGGCAAATGTTTCAGAGACAAGTTCGCCGTTATTCTTGCATTCTCGGATAATGAAATGGGTTGCTACAGTTTCGTCAGCGGGATCGTTTTTATCATTCAGGTAAAAAATTTCCGAATAATCGCCGCCGTTAGGGGTTTTTTCGTTGATTCTTTTGTAGGTGGCCATAAGATATCCCCCTTCACACTTTGATGAACTTTTCGATAAGCGCTGTACGGTTTGGAAACTGCTGTTTGAATGACAACGAGTTCTGAATATACTCTGCAATACTTTCGGCAAAGTCTTCACTATTGGAATTTTCGCCGTAAGAAGTTGGAGACTTTTTCTTACTGACAAGTATATCATCTGCCATTGCTTTTGTCCACTCAGAATCGGTACAATATCGGCCGCTTATATTTGTGAGTGATATATCAATATAATGACCAGCTTCGTGGCAATAAGTTCTTACAACGTAATCCATATCATCTAAAAAGAATCAAAGCCGGGAATGCCCGTGCTTATCATGGGGCATATGTGAGTATTCTTGAGTTCTTTGGCGGGTATGCAATGGCAGAAATCACCCCGGCAATGATTGTGCTGTGGAACCAGAAGCAGGCCGCGCAGGGTAAGGCAGGAAGCACAATCCGGGATGCAAATAGCGTTCTTAACCTCATTTTCAAATACTGGTGCATAGGAGAGCTTGAAACGCAAAAGATTTTAGGCCACGCCGACATATCAACAACCCGTAAGATATACACACATATTAAAGAGCGGCAGATAAAAGAAGCAGATCTTAGCCCATATTGAGCAAGTTGCTCTTCATAGTTTTCAGCTCTTTTTCCAACTGGTCTTTTTCTTTGGTGTATGCCTGGTAGTCCTGCATCTGCTCCATCACGGCGGGGTCGCTGGCAGTCAGGTAGCCGCTGGTCATGGAGGTGGTGGTGCTGAACTTTTTCTGCTGGCCGTTAAAGTCGATCACCAGGAACTGATCCGTAGAGGGCAGTACCTTGCCCACGCCGAACATCTTGTGGGTTACTTCGCAGCCGGTCAGGTCGGGCAGGGCAGTGGGGCTTGCCAGCAGCTCCTGCAATTTCTGCTCCTTTTCGGCGATCTGCATGCACAGGTCGGCACGCTCGGCTTTCTGTTTCACGGCCTTGGTGCGTTCCTTGGCGGTTGCCGTGCGGGAAAAGCCCTTGGGGTAATAGCCGTTTACATAGGCGCTGTGCATGATATCATACACCAGCAGATGCAGCTGGTCATTGATGCCGTGCATGGTGTTTTTCAGCCGCTCGGTGTGCAGGCGGGTCAGCTCATCGTATTTGGGCAGCTCGTTCAGCAGGTCATCGCACATGGCGTAATATTGGGTCAGGCTAAAGGCCGCGCCGGTGCCAAAGTCTTCGTCATAGCCGAAATAGGCGGCCCAGGCTTTGGCTTCGGCGGGAACAAAGAAGTAGTTATCCTCCGGATCCAGCAGGCTCAGGTACAGCGCGGCGCTGCCGGCCGTCTGAGTGAACTTGGCCATGCGCGGCAGGCAACGGCGGAAACGGCCGTTGACCTGGTCGGCAAACATTTCCACGCGGCCCTGGCGTTTTTTCAGGTCACCGTCATCATCATTGAACAGCCAGCGAAAACACTCGCGCACAAGCTCAACTTCCGTGGGGCGCATCATCAGGGCCTGCATGCCGCCAATGGGCTGCAGGGCGGGCGTGTCCATCACGGCACGGGCCTGCTGTGTGGCCTGGGCAAACATGGCAGGAAAATCCACCGCGTCGATATCCCAGTTTGTGCCAAAGCAGTTGATGGCTTCCCAAACGCCATTTTCTGCGGTTTCGCCATCGGTCAGGCTGCGGATATACGGGGCAAGGATCGTGTTCAAAGTTTCAGTGTTCAAGCTCAAAACGTGATACCCTCCAATGAATCACAATGAATTACAATGAATTACAATGAATTGCCGCCGCCCGCCGCAAAGGTTTTTATTGGGCGACAACCTTTTTATTATACGAAAAAATCAGGGCTTTCGTCAAGGCATCGCGGAGCAAAAAAGAATGGGCAATACCGCATAATTCTAAGTGCCGATACGGCGAGCGAGGTGCGGTAGCTGCTAGGCCAAAAGCGCAGATAATACTGGATGTCTTATCGAGCATTTTGGCAACGCAGATGCCGTGCCGCAGCCGTCGGAGCGGTGCTTAAGCCGTAAGGCGGGAATTGTGCGGTGTTGCCATAGGTATTTTTTTACTTTTGTGAGGTGTTTTTATGGCATGTATTTTTGTGAACGTCAACCGTTCGGTTGGCACCATCAACCCCAACATTTACGGTCAGTTTTCGGAGCATCTGGGCCGCTGCATCTATCAGGGCATTTATGTCGGTCAGGCTTCTGATATTCCCAACACCAACGGCATGCGCAATGATGTTGTATCCGCGCTGAAAGCCCTGCATGTGCCCGTGCTGCGTTGGCCGGGCGGCTGCTTTGCCGATACCTATCACTGGCGCGACGGCATTGGCCCCAAGGAGAACCGCAAAACCATTGTAAACACCAACTGGGGCGGCGTGACCGAGGATAACAGCTTTGGCACCCATGAATTTATGGAGCTGTGCCGCCAGATTGGCTGCGAAGCATATTTCAGCGGCAATGTGGGCAGCGGCACCGTGCAGGAATTTTCGGACTGGGTGGAATACTGCAACATGGGCGGCATTTCCCCCATGGCATCAGAGCGCCGCGCCAACGGGCAGGACGAACCGTTCAACGTAAAATACTGGGGCATTGGCAATGAAGCCTGGGGCTGCGGCGGCAGTATGCGTGCCGAGTATTATGCCGATTTGTGCCGCCAATATTCCACCTACCTGCGCAACTACTCGCCGGAGCACAAAATCTTCAAGATCGCATCCGGCGCCAACGTGGCGGATTACCACTGGACCAAAACCGTGATGGAGCGCGCCGGGCAGGCCGTAGATGCGGTATCACTGCATTACTATACCGTGCCCCATGAGGATTGGCAGCACAAGGGCTCGGCCACAGACTTTACCGATGAGGAATACTATACCACCCTGCACAAGACCCTGCAGATGGAAGAGCTGGTGGAGAACCACACCCGCATTATCAAGCAGTATCAGGGTGACCGCAAAGTGGGCCTGGCCGTGGATGAATGGGGTACCTGGTACGATGTGGAACCGGACACGAACCCCGGCTTCCTTTACCAGCAGAACACCATGCGCGATGCGCTGGTGGCGGCCATCAACCTGAATATCTTCAACAACCACTGTGATACCGTCTGCATGGCCAACATTGCCCAGATGGTCAACGTGCTGCAGGCCATGATCCTGACCGAAGGCAGCAAGATGGTGCTGACCCCGACCTATCATATATTTGAAATGTACAAGGGCCACCAGGGTGCCAAGCAGCTGGAAAGCTATGCGGAGACCACCCTGCTGAACCACGATGACCAGGCGGTGCCCGATCTGCATGTCAGTGCCAGCCAGCAGGCAGACGGCAGTATTCTGGTCACTGCGGCCAACCTGAACGATACGGCAGCTATCCCTGTTACCTGCATGCTGGGCGGGGCCAAGCCCACCGGTGTAACAGCCCGCGTGTTGGCCGGTGCCCCCGCCGCCCACAACACCTTTGCCGCGCCGGAGCAGGTTGTCCCCGCGGAACTGAACACCAGCCTGACGGCGGACGGCTTTACCGCCACCCTGCCGCCGTGCAGCGTAGCCGCTTTTGTGGTGAACCAGTAATGGAAGCCCAGCCCAAGCGCTGCCGCCGCTGCTTATTGCAGGATATGGCGGACGAAAACGACTATTACGCCAGCGTGGTGCGCTACCGCGCCACCATGCCCCGCCGTGTGCGCACCCCGGATGCGGAATACACTGCCCGGCTGGAACATTGCCGCACCTGCCCCAGCCTTAACGCCGGGACCTGCATGCAGTGCGGCTGCTATGTGGAAATGCGCGCCGCCCGCACAGACATGCACTGCCCGCTGGATAACGCGCCCTGGTAACAAACCTCTCTATCATTTTCCCCCGCACCGGCAGCCCGCCCGGTGCGGGATTTTTTGTCTGCAAAGGCAGTATTTTGCTCTTTTGCTGCAATATTATGCCCCTTTCCCCCTTGTATCCCCCATTTTCATTTGTTATAATAACAATTTGTTGAGCAACTTAGGATTTTAGGCTCCGCCTGGTTTTCAGGCGCAAACCCACCCAAGCCTGGCGGTCTTGGGCGCGGTCAAAATCTATCCGCCGGAGTGTAATTTTATGTCTACTAGCAAAAACAAACTGTCCGATCAAACCCTGGTACGCTGCGCCATGATCGCCGCAGTTTACACCGTGCTTTGCCTGGTATTGCAGCCGTTCTCTTACGGCGCGGTACAGGTGCGCGTGGCCGAAGCATTCTGCCTGCTGCCGGTGTTTGGGGCCGAATACATTGTGGGCGTTACCCTGGGCTGCCTGCTGGCAAACCTGCTGGGTTCCACCATGGTGGATGTGGTGTTTGGCACCGCCGCCACCCTGATTGCCTGCCTTGCCACCTATGCCCTGCGCAATGTGCGCTGGAAAGGGCTGGCAATTCCGGCGTCTTTCCCTCCTGTTATCGCCAATGCACTGATCGTTGGCGCGTTTGAAATCACTGTGTTCTTCTCGGATTCTGCCCCCACGGCCACCATGGCGGTATTCAACGCCGTTGCTGTTGGCGTTGGTGAGATCATCAGCTGCTGTGTGCTGGGTGTTGCCCTGGTCAAGCTGATCGAGAGCAACGAATCCCTGAACAAAATTTTTGCAGAACAATAACCGCTTTCCCTGTATTCATTAAAAGGAGCTGCCATGAAACCGAGCCTTGTTTTATGGGACTGGAACGGCACCCTGCTGGATGATGTTGCCCTTTGTGTGGACGCGCTCAACCGTCTGCTCCGCATCTATCATTACCCGCAGCAATACAGCCTTGCCCAGTACCGTGAGATTTTTGGCTTCCCGATTGAAGATTATTATATTCGCGCAGGGTTCGATTTTTCCAAAAACTCATACAAAGAGCTTGCCGATGATTACATGCAGGATTACCTGGCCCGCGCCGGGGCCTGCCCGCTGGCAGAAAGTGCTGTGCCCGCCCTTTCCCTTTTGAAAGGTGCCGGGGTGCAGCAGGTCATTCTTTCGGCTTCCAACTTGCCGGTTTTGGAACAGCAGGTCATGGAGCGCGGAGTGCGCCCCTACTTTGACCGCCTGCTGGGGTTGGATAATATTTACGCCCGCAGCAAAGTGGAAGTCGGCCTGGCTTATCTGACTGAACTGAAGCAGCGCGGTGCTGTACCGGCGCAGGCTATTATGATCGGGGATTCTGTCCACGACTTTGAGGTTGCCCAGGCGCTGGGCGTGCGGTGTGTGCTGCAAACCGCTGGGCATCAGAGCGCACAGCAGCTGCGTGCCACCGGTGCCCCCGTTGTGCCGGATGTTTTGGCCGCTGCGCAGTATTGCCTGAACGAACTGTAACAAGTTTTGGGATAGGAGATCATAACGAATGACGGATAGCGTAAAAGGCGCTCTGCTGACAATGTTCGGCGGCATGTGCTGGGGTGTTTCCGGCTGCGTGGGGCAGTATCTGTTTACCCGCCAGGGCATGGATTCCACCTGGCTGGTGCCCATCCGGCTGTTTTTGGCCGGTGTGATTCTGTGCATTTATTACGGTGTGCGCAACTGGCGCCAACTGGTGAACCCCTGGCGCAGCTGGCGCAACGCGCGCGACCTTGTGATCTATGGCCTGGCTGGCGTCAGCTTTTGCCAGTTCACCTACTTTTTGACCATCCAGCTTTCCAGCGCCGGTGTGGGCACCATTTTGCAGGATCTTTCCCCCGTGCTGATTCTGCTGGTGGTCTGCATCCAGCAAAAGCGTGCGCCACGGCTGTTTGAGGTGTTCTCCATTGTGCTGGCGCTGGGTGGTGTATTTATGCTGACCACCCACGGCAGCCTGACCAACATGGCGGTTTCGCCCGCTGCGCTGGTCGTTGGTATTATCAGCGCGTTCTGCGTTGTTATTTACACCATATGGCCCCAAAACCTGCAAAAACAGTACCCCACACCCATGCTGCAGGGTTGGGCATTCCTGATGGGCGGCACCTTCTTTGCGCTGGTGTTCCGCCCGTGGCGGATGAACTACGTACCCAACGCGGCCGGTATTGCCGGTATTGCGGCGGTCGTGCTCATCGGCAACGTGCTGGCGTTCAGCTGTTACATGAGCGGCGTCAAGTACATTGGGCCGCAGAAATCCAGCCTGTTCAGCTTTGCGGAACCGGTTACGGCGGCCATCATCAGCACGCTGGTGCTCGGTTCCCCCTTTACCGTGTGGGACGCCATCGGCTTTGTTTGCATCTTTTTGATGCTGGTGCTGCTGTTCATCAGCAACGAAAAGCAGGCCAAAAGCGCTGCAAGCGCATGATAACCGGCCAAGTTTCAACAAAAGCCGCTGAAACAGTTTAATATTTGCATTTTACACCCGCGCAGGTTTGACACAGTACCCTGCGCGGGTGTATTATATTAAAGTATAGCATTGTATCCAACAGGGGTTCCCCTGCTGATCCATTCGCCGCCATGCGGCAGAAATACAGGTGTTTACTTATGTCTTTTATGGAAAAACTGTTCGGTAATTTTTCCGACAAAGAGCTCAAGCGCATCAAACCCATTGCCAACAAGGTGCTGGAACTTGAGCCCGAAATGCAGAAACTTACTGACGAAGAATTACAGGCCAAAACCCCGTACCTGAAAGAAAAGCTGAAAAACGGGGCCAGCCTTGACGATATCCTGCCCGAAGCGTTCGCCGTCTGCCGCGAAGCGGACTGGCGTGTGCTGGGCCTGAAGCCCTACCCGGTGCAGATCATCGGCGGCATTGTGCTTCATCGTTCCTGCATTGCCGAGATGCAGACCGGTGAAGGCAAGACCCTGGTGGCCACCATGCCCGTTTACCTGAATGCCCTGACCGGCGAAGGCGTGCATGTTGTTACCGTCAACGATTACCTGGCCAAGCGCGACAGCGAATGGATGGGCAAGGTTTACCGCTTTCTTGGCTTGACGGTCGGCCTGGTTATCCATGACGTACAGCCGCAGGACCGCCGCAAGGCTTACCTGGCGGATGTTACTTACGGCACCAACAACGAGTTTGGCTTTGACTACCTGCGTGACAACATGGTGGTTTACAAGGCCAGCATGGTGCAGCGCGGCCATGCTTACGCCATCGTGGACGAGGTGGACTCCATCCTGATTGATGAAGCCCGTACCCCGCTGATCATCTCCGGCAAGGGCGAAGATTCCAGCGTGATGTACAAGCGCGCGGACGACTTTGCCAAAACGCTGAAAAAGTCTGTCATCGTTGAACTGGATGACAAAGTGGAAGCCGATGAACAGGTTGACGGCGATTACGTTGTGGACGAAAAGCACAAGACCTGCACCCTGACCGAAAGCGGCGTTAAGAAAGCCGAAGCATGGTTCAATGTTGAGAACCTGGCCGATGCCGACAACATGACCCTGCGCCACTATATTGACGGTGCCATCAAGGCCCGCGGTGTGATGCACCGTGATACCGACTATATCGTGAAAGACGGCGAGGTCATCATCGTTGATGAATTCACCGGCCGTCTGATGTATGGCCGCCGCTTCAATGACGGTCTGCACCAGGCCATTGAAGCCAAGGAAGGCGTGACCGTTGCTGCTGAGAGCAAGACTTTGGCCAGCATCACCTTCCAGAACTATTTCCGCATGTACAAAAAGCTGGGCGGCATGACCGGTACGGCTTCCACCGAAGCGGACGAGTTCAGCGAAATTTACGGCTTGCAGATCGTATCCATCCCCACCAACAAGCCCCGCGCCCGCAAGGACCTGCCGGACAGCGTGTACAAGACCATCAACGGCAAGTATAATGCCGTGATCGAGCAGGTTGCCGAATGCCACGCCAAGGGCCAGCCCGTTCTGGTTGGTACCGTCAGCGTGGAAAAGAGCGAGGCGCTTTCCAAGCTGCTGAAAAAGCGCGGCATTGAGCACAATGTGTTGAACGCAAAGCAGCATGAGCGCGAAGCCGAAATCGTTGCACAGGCCGGTAAGCAGGGCGCTGTGACCATCGCCACCAATATGGCTGGCCGCGGCACCGATATCATGCTGGGCGGCAACGTGACCTATATGGCAAAGGCCACCCTGCGCAAAGAGCTGACCCGCCAGATGAATGCCGACCTGGAAGTGCTGAAGGACGAATACGAGCACGCCAAAGCCCGCGCCAAAGCACAGGGCCTGCCCATCCCCCCTGCCCCGGACACAGCCTATGAAGCAAAAGTTGAAATGCTGATGACCGAGTGCGACGGCCATGCCGACACCCAGGATGCTGATATTCTGGCTGCCCGCAAGCGCTTTGACGAGCTGGTTGCAGAATATGAACCGGAAGTCAAGCGCGAAGCCGAGGCTGTGCGCGAAGCTGGCGGCCTGTTCATCATTGGCACTGAACGCCACGAAAGCCGCCGTATTGATAACCAGCTGCGCGGCCGTGCCGGCCGTCAGGGCGACCCCGGTGCATCCCGTTTCTTCCTGAGCCTGGAAGATGACCTGATGCGCATTTTCGGCGGTGAGCGCGTGCAGGGCCTGATGGATACCCTGGGCCTGGACGAGGACATGCCCATCGAGAACAAGCTGATCACCAACACGATCGAGAGCGCCCAGAAAAAGCTGGAAGCTTCCAACTTTGCCATCCGTAAGCAGGTGCTGCAGTATGACGATGTCATGAACCAGCAGCGCGAGATCATCTACAAGCAGCGTCAGATGGTGCTGGACGGCGAGGATATCTCCGACAAGCTGCACGAGATGATGAAGCAGTCCATCGACGAGACCTGCGAGTCCTTCCTGAGCGGCGAAACCGCCGACGATTGGGATTTTGCCGCCCTGCGCCGCCACTACCTGAACTGGCTGTGCCTGCCCACTGATTTTAACTACACTGCCGAGCAGCTGAATGATCTGAAGCGCGAGGATGTTGCCAAGGTGCTGTATGAGCGCGGCATGAGCATTCTGGAAAGCAAGGAGCAGAAGTACGGTGCCCCCATGATGCGCGAACTGGAGCGTATCTGCCTGCTGCGCAATGTTGACTCCAAGTGGATGGAGCACATTGACAACATGGACCAGCTGAAGCAGGGCATGAGCCTGCGCGGTTACGGCCAACGCGACCCCATTGTGGAATACCGCATTGAAGGCTTTGCCATGTTTGACGAGATGATCGCCACCATCCGCGAGGATGCCGTACACATGCTGCTGACCATTGAAGTGCGCCAGCAGAACCAGGAGCCGAAACGCGAACAGGTTGCCAAGCCCACCGGCGAAGGCGCACCGGCTCAGGCTGGTGCCAAGGGTGCCACCCCTGTGCGCGTGACCAAGATTGGCCGCAACGATCCCTGCCCCTGCGGCAGCGGCCTGAAATGGAAAAAGTGCACCTGCAAAGAGTATCACCCTGACCTGTAATTGAACCTTTTCCACCGTGCGGCGCGGGATTGACCCCTGCGCCGCACATTTTGATTTTATGATTGCTGCCTGCCCGGCTGCGGGCAGGCATAACGAGGTATTGTTATGAAAGCCAGAATCCAGCAGGAACCGCGCTGTGTGCTGCTGTGGCAGGTTGCCCCCGGCAGTGCCGAGCACGCCGCGGTGGAACACGCTGCACGCCTGAGCCGCCTGAAAGTCCGCCTTTTGACCGCCGCCGACCTGGGCACCACCATGGAAGCCCTTTGCACCGGGCGGCACACTGGCGGTGAAGCCGCCCCCGCCCCGGATGTACCGGAGCGCCCGGCCATGATTGTGAGCGGGCTGCGGCATGACAACGGCGATCTGGGCCAGTTTGTGGATGAAGTGCGCCGCGGCGGGGCGGTGATCCCGCTGCGCGCCATGGTAACCCCCACCAGCCGCAGCTGGACCCTTGCTGCCCTGCTGGCCGAACTGAACCGCGAGCATGAACACGTGGGAGGCCAGGCATGAAGCGCCGCCTGACCTGTGCGGTGCTGGCGCTCTGCCTGCTGCTGAGCGGCTGTGCGGCAACTGGAACCACCAGCCCCCAGCGCTACAGCGTAACTTGGTGGGATGTGTTTGACACCGTTACTGTCATCAGCGGCTATGCCGACAGTGAAGCCGACTGGAACACCCAGATGACCGCCCTGCATGCAGACCTGCTGCGGTATAACCAGCTGTATGATATTTACAACCACTATGACGGCATGACCAACCTGGCGGATGTAAACGCCGGAGCCGCCGCTGCCCCCGTTGCCGTTGGGGATGAGATTATGAACCTGCTGACCTTCGCGCAGGAGATGTACCAGGCAACGGACGGTGCCTGCAATGCCGCTGCCGGGGCGGTGCTGCGCTACTGGCACGATGCCCGCACCGCCGCGGGCGATGGAGCCGAGGTAAGCGCCGATATCCTGCCCAAAACCGCCGACCTGCAGGCTGCGGCTGCCCACTGCAATATGGATGATTTGATTTTGAACCAGAATACCGGGACGGTGTATTTTGCAGACCCGGAATTGCAGCTGGACGTTGGCAGCATTGGCAAAGGCTATGCGGTGGAGCAATGCGCCCAGGCAGCCGAAGCCCGCGGCCTGACCAGCGCCCTGTTGAACGTGGGTGGCAATGTGCGCGCCATTGGCACCAAGCCCAACAGCGGGCCTTGGGTTGCCGGGGTCGATAACCCCTGGCCGGATCAGGACGGCCAATACGCCACCGCAAGCTATGTGGATACCGTGGAGCTGCAGCCGGAGCAAAGCCTTGTGATCAGCGGGGACTACCAGCGTTACTTTACCGTGGACGGTGTACGCTACCACCACCTGATTGACCTGACCACCCTGCAGCCTGCCCGCTACATGAACAGCGTTGCCATTGTAAGCAGTGACAGCGGCCTGGGGGATGCGCTTTCCACCGGTGTGTTCTGCATGCCGGTAGAAAAAGGGCAGGCTTTGATCGAGCAGCTGAACGATGTGGAAGCCCTGTGGATGCTGAGTGATGAAACCATGGTGCAAAGCAGCGGGTGGGGAAAGTGAACGGCATTATTTCCCTGTAGAAACCTTGGGCAACACCGCACAATTCTAAGTGCCGATACGGCGAGCGAGGTGCGGCAGATGCTAAGCCAAAAGCGCAGATAATACTGGATGTCTTAATGAGCATTTTGGCAACGCAGATGCCGTGCCGCAGCTGCCGGAGCGGTGCTTAAGCCGCAAGGCGGGAATTGTGCGGTGTTGCCTTAATTTTAAAAGAACAAACAGAAAAATCCGTATCCTCCTGCCCTGCTTGGCATTCGGGATACGGATTTTTGTTATATTGCTGATTTCATGCACTGGGCATGTTATTTCTGTGCAAAAAAGTCTTTGACCACCTGCACCACGGCTGCGCGGTCGGCTTCGGTCAGACCATAGTACAGCGGCAGGCGGGTCAGGCGGTTGCTTTCCTTTGTGGTGTATTCATCCACACCGGCAAAGCGGCCGTATCGGATGCCCGCCGGGGCGCTGTGCAGCGGCACATAATGGAAAGACGATGCCACACCGTGGGCTTTCAAATAAGCAATGAACTCGGTGCGCTGTTCCAGGTCCCGCAGCTTGACATAGAACAAATGCCCGTTATGCACACAGCCTTCCGGCACGGTGGGCAGCTCCAATAGGCCTGCTTCAGCCAGCGGTGCCAGCTCCTGTGCGTAATAATCCCAGCTGTGGGTACGGTCTGTATTGATGGTATCGGCCTGTTCCAGCTGTGCCCACAGGTAAGCGGCATTCAGATCACTGGGCAGGTAGCTGGAGCCATAAGAAACCCAGGTGTATTTATCTACCTGGCCGCGCAGAAAACTGGCGCGGTTGGTACCCTTTTCCCGCAGGATTTCGGCCTTGGTCACGGTTTCGGGGTCATTGATGACCAGCGCGCCCCCCTCCCCCATTGAGAAGTTCTTCGTCTCATGGAAAGAGTAGCAGCCAAAATCACCGATGGTGCCCAGTGCCCTGCCCTTATAGCTGGCCATCACGCCCTGGGCGGCATCTTCCACCACCTTCAGGTTATGGCGGCGCGCAATCTGCATGATGGTATCCATATCGCAGGCCACACCGGCATAGTGCATCACGCAGATGACTTTGGTTTTTTCGGTAATGGCGGGTTCAATTTTTGCTTCGTCAATGTTCATGGTGTCCGGGCGGATATCCACAAACACCAGCTTGGCCCCAGCTAAAACAAAGGCCGTTGCCGTGGAAGAAAATGTGTAGCTGGGCAGGATCACCTCATCACCGGGCTGGATGCCGCACAGCAGGGCAGCCATTTCCAGCGCAGTGGTACCGCTGGTGGTCAGCAGCACCTTGCCCGCATGGAACCGCTGTTCCATCCATTCATCACAGCGGCGGGTAAAAGGGCCATCGCCGCAGATTTTATTGTTTGCCATGGCCTGGCGCATATAGTCCAGCTCTGTACCAACCTGCGGGGGAATATTAAAAGGAATCATTGTTTTACTGTCAACTCGCAATCTATTATAACCATCCGGCCGTTATCACTGGGCGCGGACAACATCACTTTCCGGCGTTTCGGATTCAAAATTCAGCCGCTTTTCTTCCACCACCAGGGGGCGGTCCATAATACGGGCGTTCATTGCCATGATGTACTCGCCCAAAAATCCCAGAAAGGTCAGCTGCACACCACCCACAAAGAACACAGCAATAATCATCGGGGCATAACCCGCAGCAAAGGTATTCCAGTGGATCAGCTTTGCCACCAGGAACACAAGCCCCAGGATAAAGCTGACCGCCGCGCAGAAAAAGCCGAAGAACTCCGCCATCCGCATCCCAATCTTGGTGTAGCTGGTAAAGCTGAGCATGGCGGCATCAAACAGGCTGTACCAGTTGTTGTGGGTCTTGCCTGCCCGGCGCTTGGGCTGGGTGTATTCAATCTCCTTGCGCTCGGGGCCAAGCTCCGCCACAATCCCGCGCAAAAACGGGGTGGGGTCGTGCAAATCACGCAGGGTCTGGATAAAGCTTTTATCGTACAGGCCAAACCCGGTAAACTGCTCGATCATTTCCACATTGCTCATCTTTTTGATGGTTTTGTAGTAACAATCCCGCAAAAAGTACATGACAGGGTTTTCCTGGCTGGTGGTCTTTTTCCCGATTACAATTTTGTAGCCTTTTTCCCATTCAGCCACAAACTTTGGAATCATCTCCACCGGGTCCTGGAAGTCCGCGCAGATGGTAATGGTGCAGTCCCCTGTGGTATGGATCATACCGTAATAGGGGCTGTTGAACTGACCAAAGTTCTTGCTGTTAAAAATGGCTTTGACCTTGGGGTCCTGCGCGCAGATGTCCGTAATGATCCGGCGGGTACGATCCTGGCTTTTATTATCAATAAAAAGGATCTCATAGTCATAATCCGGGCAGTCCTTCCGAATCTCATCCCGCACCGCCTCATAGATGGGGCGGGCGTTCTCCTCCTCGTTATAGGTAGGGATCATAACAGAGATGACTTTTTTCTTCTCGCTCATGCAGGTTTCATTCCTTTAAGTTTAGTCTTTGGCCCACTGCCGCAATAGCCGGGCAGACCCTTATCACTATACACTATTTTGCAAAATAGGTAAAGAACAATTTATTTTCACAGTTTTGCGTTTCAAAGTTCAGGCTTACAGGGCGGTCCGCCAGGGTGTAGGGCTCCTCGTTTTCCAGGCAGAAAGTCCCCTCTTTGGCAATGTGGCAGATGCCGCGGTAAATTTCCATGGCCGGGGTGCAGGCACCGATCAGCAGCGTTGCCGCCAGCAGAATGGTCACGGCATGCTGTGCAAGCGTACCGTCCCGCCATTTGGTGCCCACCAAGGCGATAAAGTACCGGGCACAGAGGGTCATCAGGATAAAGATAGCCGGGATGGACACCCGCATGCAGAAATCGCACCCCTGTCCCACCTTAAAGAACGGAATGATGAAGAGCGACACGGCGCAGGTATAAAACAGCCAGCTGCGGCGGTTCTGCCGCCAGAGCAGCAGCAGATAGATGCCGGCATCCAGCAGGTAAAATACCAGCATGCCTTTTTGCAGGCTGGTCAGAACGTTTTGGCCAAAAGTCTGCTGCGCTGCCTGGTTCCCGGCGACAGTTTCGCCCAGAACGCTGTAGCCAAAGGCGTTATTGGCCAAAAAATAACTGGCCGTAATGCTGAGCACCACAACCAGCACCAGCACATTGGCCGGGGAGAACGCCGATTGCAACACGCCTTTTTGACGCTGTGCCAGCAGAACAATGCCGCGCGCCACCATAAAAATAACCAGCCCCACAAATGGGAAGGGGCCGCACATCAGGCAGGCCGTGCCCAGCAGCAGGTAGTTGCGGCAGTCTTTCTCCTGCAAAAAGCAGATGGTTGCCAGCCATGCCCCCACTGTCTGGTTGAACACCCAGAACAGGCAGGTCGTCAGGGAGCTGAACTGGAAATCATTTGTCCACCATTCCAGGTGCATAGCGTCATAGGCCAGCAGGTCCGGCAGTCGGCTGCTGTACAGCGCGCCCAGAATATCCATGCCGCTGAAGAAAATCAAAAACAGCAGGCCGATCCCCTGCTTTTTGCCGGTATCGGCACGCAGGTAGACCAACAAATTCAGCGCCGCCAGATAGGTGCCCAGCGCCGTCCACCCCCAAAGGGCCATACGGGCGAACATCCAGGCGGCATCCAGCCCAAACAGGGCGTATACCGGTTTGGTCAGCGCCGCCGGGACCAGCCAGTGCCCGATATAATACACCAGCGCCGTATCCTTTTGTGGGTAATATACCGGCCAGCTGTTTGTGATCAGATCCCGGTAAATGGCGTTGCGGTAACCCCAGTCCGAGTTCTGGTAAAAAAAGCCCGTCTGACCGCCCAGGTAGCCCCACAACAGCATCAGGGCAAACAGCAGCACCAGCTTTGGCACCGAAAGCGTAATGCCCTGCTCTTCTTGCCCCACTTGCTTAACCTGCGGCGTTTTGCACACGGCATACCACCAGGCAAAGGCCAGCACGGCCAGGCCCGCAACGGCAAACGGCGCGCGGAGATACCCCGCAAAAAACACCGCCAGCGGCGCGGTGAGATAGGATAAGGCAAACGGCTTTAACTTTTGGTAGGTCAACTGCATAAATACTGTCTGGCTCCTGTTCGTCCATGCGGGTCCTGCCCGCACGGACGGGGTTATTCCTTATTGGCTTAATTGGTTTGCTTTTGCGTTTTTGCCCACGCAATGGTGGCGCGGATGCCATCGGCAAAGGCGGTGCGCGGCGCAAAGCCGGTATCCGCCGCAAGCTGGGTGATATCCGCCTGCAAAAACATGACCTGCTGCGGCCCGTAAGGGATTTTGCCCAGGCCAAGCGGCAGGGCCAGGTCGATGGCATCACGCAGGGTCTCAATATATTCCCGCAGGGGGCGGGCGGTGCCGCTGCCCACCGGGTACACGGCACCGCTGCGGCCATGGCAGGCCATGCGGTACAGTGCATCCGCAGCATCGGCGGAGTAAAGATAATCCCACTTCTGCTCCCCTGCCGTCAGGTCCGGGCACTGCCCGGCCAGCAGTTTTTGGATGGTGGCGGAGATCATCGTGTTGGGGCCGTCATGCGGGCCGTAAACCGAAAGGATACGCGCCCACACATGGTCCATGCCCAGGGCGGCGGCCTCGGTACGGCTCATCTGGCCTGCACACAGCTTGGCCATGCCGTACCCGTTTTCGGGGTTTGTGGGGGTATCGGCCCGCAGAACACCGTCCACACGGCCATACTCTGCCTGGCTGCCGGTACCAACAAACACACGGCAGCCCATTGCCGCCGCGGTGCGCACGGCATCAATGGTATAGCGGATATTCTCAATCTGAGCCGGCATATCATTGCGGCCCGCGCCAATGGTGTGCGCCCACGCCAGGTGGAAAAAGGCATCCGCCTGCACGGGCAGCCCGGCTGCGGCCATGCACTGCGGCAAATCCGCCAGGTTGGCGGCATCGCAGGCAACTACATACAGGTTTGCATCCTTGGGCAGCGCTACGGCCCGCGGGCTGCCGGGGCGGCAGACCGCCACCACGGTACACCCGGCCTGCAGCAGCCGGCTGCACAATGCTGTGCCCACGGCCCCGGTGGGGCCGGTTACGATTACGGTTTTAATGTTACGTTCTATCATCATTCACTGCTCCGGCACCAGGGGGATAAACATCTGCTTTTCCAGCTCTTCCCGCGGCAGGAACGGTGCCAGGTCCTCCAGCGGCGGGCTGACCAGTGTGCCGTCCGGCAGGCGCTTGGTGGCGCTCTTCGGCTCCCAGACCTGCTGGGTATCGGTAAAGATCTCGCAGAAAGTCGGGCCTTCTGCGGCAAGGGCGGCATCCACCACCTGTTTCATCTCAGCGTTGGAATGTGCGCAGGAATACGGGTAGCCGAACGCTTCGGCAATTTTGCGGAACTCCGGAAAGGACAGATCCCCGCTCTCCGGCCCAATGCCGATCTTGCAATGGTCTTTGAACAGGTTGTTCTGGGTCAGGCGGATGGAGTGGTAGCCGTTATTGTTGATGAGGAAAATCTTGATCGGCAGCTTATTTGTCAGGATGGTCTGCAATTCCTGCAGGTTCATCATGATAGAGCCATCGCCTTCCAGGCAGATGGTGGTACGGCGGCCGCCTGCAATGCAAGTGCCAATGGCGGCGGGCAGGCCGTAACCCATGCTGGCAATGGCGCTGTTGTTGGCCATGCGGCTGCCTTTTTGGATGACATACGCCTGATTGCCCACCACGCAGCAGGCGCCGTTGGAAACTGCGGTCAGGCTGTTTTCCGGCAGGCGGGAACTGAGGTAGCGCACAAAGGCGTACACATTGGCGGTGGTGCCGTTTTCTTCCCACTGGCGCGGCAGCACGGCGGGGTAATCTTTTTTCCATCGCTGGCAGGTTGCCAGCCAGTCCGCTGCCTGGCTGACAGGGGCCAGCGGCGCTGCGGCGGCATCCAGCTTTTGCAGAAAGTCCTTGGCATCCGCCCACACGGGGTGTTCCACATGCAGGGTGTGCTTTTTCATCTCAGCGCGGTCAATATCCACCATGATGACTTCCGCCGCGCGGGCCCAGGTTTTCCAGTTATAGCCCACCTGGCGGATGGAAATGCGGGTGCCCACAGCCAGAATCAGGTCTGCGTTCTGGATGGCCCAGTTGCCAGGGCGGTCGCCCATATTGCCGGCACGACCGCAGTAAAGCGGGTTTTCGTCCTCGATCAGGTCCACGGCGTTCCAGTAGGTCACAATGGGGATGTTCAGCTTTTCCGCCACGGCGCGGAACGCTGCGTACCCGCCGGAAAGCCGGATGCCGTACCCGGCGTGGAACACCGGGCGCTTGGCGTTGCGGATCTTTTCCAGCACCATCTGCACGGTGGCATCGTCCACCGGGGGCGGCAGCCGGGCATCGTCCTGCGCCGGGTCATAGCCGGGCAGGCTGTCGGTTTCAATGTAGCCGCCCTGATAGTTGACCGGGATATCGATCCACACCGGGCCGGGGCGGCCGGTGGTTGCCAGGTGCCAGGCTTTTTCCAGCACATAGCGGATCTGGTTCGGGTCTTCCAGCATGGTGGCGTATTTGGTCATGGGGGCAACAGATTTGGTGATATCGTATTCCTGGTCGCCCACCGCGCGCAGGGGCAGGCCATCGGTAAACTGCGCGGCATAGCGGGCCGTGGTATCGTACCGAACCTGGCCGGAGATTACAAACATAGGGATAGAATCCAGCCAGCCGCCCACCACACCGGTCAGGGCGTTGGTGCCGCCGGGGCCGGTGGTAACGCACAGGGCGGCAATTTTGTTATCAATACGGGCATATGCTTCCGCCGCAATGGCACTTGCCTGCTCATGATGGTTATAGGTAACATGCAGCGCCGGGTGGTGGCCCAGTGCATCATTCAGATGCATGGCGCCGCCGCCCACCACGCTAAACACATCCGTAACGCCGTGCGCCGCAAGAAAATCGGCCACATAATCGGCCAGACGCTGTTTCATTGGGGGTGTCCTCCTTTTATTTAATCCGTTCAAGCTGCGGCTGAACCATTACAAAATACAAAGTTCTGGAATCCTGCGGGGCATCGACCCGCTTGCCGCTGTAGCTAATATCGATTGTACTTTCACCAAAAGGAATATCCGCAGTATAGCGGATTTTCATGTTTTCCTGGCTGACCACAAAGGTCTGGCTACTGTCACCGAAGGTAATGGTAATGCTGGGGCGGTCAGAAATATCAAAGAAATAATCCCCCACTGTAAAGGTAAAGGTGTACCTTTCCGTATTCAGCTGCGGGTTTACCAGTTTGATCTCCGCACTTTTCTTGCACCAGTAAAACGGCAGCTCTTTGTTGGAGTTTTCAGGAGTATAATATTCTGTGTTATAAATGCCATCCCCCAGCTGCATGGTAATAGACGGCGCATTATACAGCACCCACACGCCATAGAAAACGGCAAGGGAAACTGCCAATGCCCCCAGTGAAGCGCCGAAAGTAACCAGCGTGCTGCGTGCAGCTTTTTTATCTAGTTTTGATTGTTCAGGCTTTTTGGTTTTCAGCGCTGCCAACACACAATTTACTGCCTGTACAACGCCCCAGATGATAGCTGTCAGTATTGCCAACTGTACAATGGTGTTGCGAATATAAGAGTTACGCTCTTCAAAGATTGGAAGCGGCAGATTAAATACCATCAAAACCGCAAAAGGCAATATATTTTGACGTGTCATCACCTTTTCCTGTGCAAGAAAATACGCCAGCGGAATCAGCGCCATGCAGTAAATATAGTTGCCCTGGCTTTGGTACATCATAGCCACGGTAATCAGCAGCAACGCCTGCCATTCCTGGCGGCAGAGCAGAGCACACACAACCAGTACCGCCGCCACAGCAAAGGCTGCTGCAAAAAAAGATACCGTTGCATTGCTGGTTCCGGCAATCAGGTCCACCAGATGCGCCTCATGTGCGAACATGCTGTTGATGCCATTGCCTGCCCAAGGTGTTTTACTTTTACTTCCAAAAGAGAACAAAATCTTCAGCCAAAGCTGCAAGCCGTACACGCCCTCCTGGAAGGCAAACACCGGGAGCACCAACGCTGCAATGCCATAAAACACCGTGCGGATTGCTGCTTTGAAATCCCGGTTTCTTAAAAGCATAACACCTAAGAATGCGGGATAAATTTTAAGTCCGGCTGCTACTGCCAGTGCAACCAATGCCAGTTCCCGCACCCATGCGCGCTTTGAACGGTGATACATGACGAAAAAAAGCGAAAGCCCCGCCGCCAGCAAAATAATATTGCCGCGGTCTACCGCATTAAGCACACCAAAGCTGAACAAGGCAAAAAACGTACTGGCCCTGGCCCACTGGGCATTTTGCATCACGTCACGGAGCAAAACCGCCAGCAAAAGAACCGCCAGCACCACAAAAAAGACGTATAGCAAAAAGCACGACTGTGTTGTGCGTAAATCAGTTTCTGTGCCGCGCATGGCAACTGACGCCTCAAAGTCATAGGTCCAGTTATCAGATACCGAAGCAGGCACCAGTAAAAACAGGGCATAAAAGAACAAATTTGCCAAGGGCGGATACAGTGTGTCAAACACCGCATACGGCTGGCGTCCACGAACATATTCAATGCTATGGAAAAAATCCATGCCGGCATCCAGTGTATCATGGTATAAAAAGTACGAAAGAAAATCACCATGGGTAACATACAGCGTTACCATAACCACAATGGCACACACTGCGCTGAGTACACAGTACAGCTTGGCCGTTTTTTTCCAGAACGGATTGCTCCCTCTTCCTTTTTTACCAAAAAGGTCTTTTCCCCGTTTCGTGTTATTCTCTTTCAGCACGCGCTGGCTGTTGCATTCATTCTGGCCATAATTCAGTCCCAGCTGCACCGATTTGTTATCTTCCGGCAACAGCTGATCTAATCCAATGCTGATACCAGATTTATTCTCGTTATTTGTTGTCATGTTGTCCATACACAGCCTTGCCCTATTTCTGTTCCCGGTTATGTATCAGATATTCCCTGGTTTTCCATATTTTTTACCGATATATTTTGCAGTCTTATTTTCAACAATAAAGCACCGCCAACCAACCTCGTTGAGTCGGATGATGGTTAGGGATCCCGATACCGCACTTTTCCGTGCCGGATAAGCTCCACATCGTTGACGGGAAACATTTTGTCGTTTATCTTTCCTTAAATGTCCACAACTTGTTGATGATAAAATTCAGCGGAATCGTGACTAGCAAATTTACAATCGGCGCAATCGTTTTGCTTACGCTGAAGAACGTAACCTCTATCCAAAGCAAAACATTAGAAAGGATCGACGTGCCGCCGTAGCTGACATATGTTTTTCCAAGGCGTTTCAGTTTACTGCGCCAATCGTTTGCATTCCCGGTAAACACAAACTTATCGTTCCAAAAAAAGGCATTGGCAATGCTCAGAATTGTTCCCAGAACGCTGCCTACCATATACAGGTCTGGGCTGATCCACAAAAAGATATAATACACCGCCATCGATACCGCCGTGTTGCTTACGCCAACAAGGCCAAACTTGATAAACTGTGCAAGTAGCGCAACAAATTCCTTTTTGCTTTTTGCTCCCAACAGTGCCAACAATTTCTGCATGGATCCCGTTCCTTTATTATTCTTTATAAGCAATCAAAAAGCAAAGCCTGTATTGATAATTTACCGCAGTGCAGCAGCTAGTTTTTTTCTTATCAGCCCGGCTTTGCTTTTTCTTATTGATTCATCTTATCAGCGCTTTTTACTGGTTCACCGCTTCAATAATGATCTTTGCCATATAGTCGATCATCTCATCGGTCATGCCGGGGTACACACCGACCCAGAAGGTGTTGTTCATGATAAAGTCAGTGTTGGTCAGCTCCCCTGCCACGCGGTAGGCGTCGGTGCCGCGGATCTGGTCAAAGCAAGGGTGCTTGATCAGGTTGCCGCTGAACAGCAGGCGGGTCTGGACATTGTGGTCCTCAATATAGCGGGTCACGGCGTTGCGGTCCAAGCCGGATTCCGGCTTGACCGAAATCAGGAAGCCGAACCAGGACGGGCGGCTGTTGGCGGCCGGTTCCGGCAGGATCAGCTTATCGGCGGCCGGTTCCAGGGCTGCGCGCAGGCGGTCCCAGTTATGGCGGCGGCGCTCGATAAAGCTGGGGAACTTTTTCAGCTGCTCGCAGCCGATGGCGGCCTGCATATCGGTCACTTTCAGGTTATAGCCAAAGTGGCTGTAAACGTACTTGTGGTCATAGCCTGCGGGCAGTTCGCCATACTGACCGTCAAAGCGGTGGCCGCAGAAGTTATCATGGCCGGACGGGCAGATGCAGTCGCGGCCCCAGTCGCGGTAGCTCTTGATCAGGCGGTTCAGCAGCGGGCTGTTGGTATACACGCAGCCGCCCTCGCCCATCGTCATGTGGTGCGGCGGGTAGAAGCTGGAGGTGCCGATATCGCCCCAGGTTCCGGTAAAGCGGGTTTCGCCGTTGATGGTGTACTGGGTGCCCAGGGCATCGCAGTTATCCTCCACCAGCCAGAGGTTATGGGCATCGCAGAAGGCTTTGACGGCGGACAGGTCAAACGGGTTGCCCAGGGTATGGGCGATCATGACTGCCTTGGTCTTGGGGGAAAGGGCAGCTTCCAGCTTGGTCACATCAATGTTGTACTGCGGCACGGTCACATCCACAAACACCGGCACAGCGCCATACTGCAGCGCCGGGGTGACAGTGGTGGGGAACCCGCATGCCACAGTGATGACCTCATCGCCCTTTTTGATCTGGCGGTCGCCCAGTTCCGGGGCGGTGAGCGCCATAAAGGCAATCAGGTTGGCGGAGGAGCCGGAGTTGACCAGGTTGGCGAACTTTACGCCGATCCACTTGGCAAACTCTTTTTCAAATTCATCCGCAAAGCGGCCGGTGGTCAGCCAGAAATCCAGCGTTGCATCGGTCAGGGCGCACATTTCTTTTTCATCAAACACGCGGGATGCATAAGTAACGCGGTCGCCGGGCTTGAAATCCGTCTTTTTCTCCTTAAAGTCATGGTAATATTCTGCCACCAGCGCCTTGATCTGCTCGCGGGCTTCGGCCTCATTGCTCCAATTTGCCATCGTCTGCTCCCTTACTCACTCAAAAATTCCTTGATCTCTTTGTCCATTTCCGCCGGGATATCCCCGCCGGAAAGCCATACCTTGCTGAACGCAACGGTCTTTTGCATACATTCCGCCATATGCCAGCGCGGTTTCCAGCCGAAGGTGGATTTCAATTTGCTGCAATCCAGCTTCAAAAAGTTTGCTTCATGCGGGGCGTTTGCCTCAGCGCGGTTTTCCCATGCAGCACCATCGCCCCACGCCTGGCAGAACAGGTCTACCAGGGTGCCGGTCGTCACACAGTCGCAGTCATCCGGGCCGACATTATAATAGCCGGCGTACCGGTTATCCTCATATTGGCGCTGGGCGATCAGCAGGTACGCCGCCAGCGGTTCCAGCACATGCTGGTATGGGCGGGTGGAATACGGGTTGCGCACACCGATGCTCTCCCCTTTTGCCATCGCGCGCACACAGTCTGGGATGATGCGGTCATTGGCAAAATCGCCGCCGCCAATCACATTACCCGCGCGGGCGGTGGAGATGGCCACGCTGCCATCCGCAAAAAAGCTGTTTTTATAGCTGTGGGTCACCAGCTCCGAGCAGCTTTTGCTGTTGGAGTAGGGGTCGAAGCCGTCCAGCGGTTCGTTTTCGCGGTAGCCCCAGCACCATTCATTATTCTGGTACACCTTATCCGTTGTTACGTTCAGCACAGAGCGCGGCGGAGTTTGGGCGGTACGCACACATTCCAACAGGTTCACGGTGCCCATCACATTGGTTTCATAGGTATAGCGCGGGTCCTTGTAGCTGTCCCGCACAATGGGCTGGGCCGCCAGGTGCAGCACAATTTCCGGCTGGGCGGCATCAAAGGCCGCTTTCAGGGCGGCAAAATTGCGGATATCACCGATCACGCTGGTCATTTTGCCTTCCAGCCCTGCCAGAGAGAAGAGGTTGGGGGTTGTGGGCGGTTCCAGGCTGTAACCCGTTACCACCGCACCGACCCCCACCAGCATGCGGCAGAGCCAGCTGCCCTTAAAACCGGTATGCCCGGTTACAAACACGCGTTTGCCGCGGTAAAATTCCAAGTTCATTGTTGGTTCCACACTTCCCAGGGCGCACAGCCGGACGCCCACATTTTTTCCAGCATACTTTTTTCGCGCTCGGTATCCATGCACTGCCAGAATCCGCGGTGCACATAGCTCATCAGCTGGCCTTTGGCTGCCAGCTCGCGCAGCGGGGTCTGCTCAAAAATGGTATCATCACCGCTGATGGTATCAAACACTTCCGGTTCCAGCACCATATAGCCCGCGTTGATGATAGCCCCATCGTTGATGCTCTTTTCGCGGAAGGCCTGTACAGTGTTATCCTGGCCGATATCCAGCACGCCTTTCTGCTGTTCCTGCACAACGGCGGTCAGGGTGGCTAGCTTGCCATGCTGCTTATGGAACTTGACCAGTTCGGCAATGTTCACATCGCAGACGCCATCACCATAGGTCATCATAAAGGTTTCGTTGCCGATATATTTCTGCACCCGCTTGATGCGGCCGCCCGTCATCGTGTTCAGGCCGGTATCCACCACCGCCACGCGCCACGGCTCGGCGTGCTGGTCATGCACGATCATCTTGTTGCCCTGGGTGAAGTCAAAGGTCACATCACTGGTATGCAGGAAATAATCCGCAAACCACTCCTTGATCATATGCTGTTTGTACCCGGCGCAGATCACAAAATCATTAAAGCCATAGTAAGAATACTCTTTCATGATATGCCACAAAATGGGCATACCGCCGATTTCGATCATCGGTTTCGGCTTGAACTTACTTTCTTCCGAAATGCGCGTGCCATAGCCACCGGCAAGAATTACAACTTTCATATTTTTCACTCCCGTAAGCCTGCAGCGGAACCCTGCTTGCAGTCCCGCAAAAACTGTCCGTCCCACCAGCATTTCAACCGCCGGACAGTTTGGTACACACCCAGCCTATTTCTTATTACTATGATAGTATATCATTTTCACGTATTCAGTGCAACCGTTCCAGGAAACTTATCACACCTAGTAGGCCTGCTTTTTATTCCGCGTTTTGTTCTTTGTTATCACATTTTAACGCTGCTTCTGTTGCCGCTGTGCAAACAATATTCTTTACGTTTTTTCGTGCGTATTATGCCCCCGCGGGGCGGCCCACTTTACATTAGTAGGCAAAACAGGTATAATAGTTTAGTTAATCTGTGATATTGCGCCATTTTGCCATATTGCGGGTGCAGGCGGTCTTATTTTATCCTTGCTGCCTGTGGATTTTTTGCGGCACGCCGTGCGTTGTGCGGTACCGCTCCTATTAGGTTTGGAGGTTGCGCTCATGGGGCTGCAAAGCCTGCAATACTGTGCATTTTTGGTGGTTGTGGCTGCCTTTTACCTGCATTTGCCGGTGCGCATGCAGCCGGTGTTTCTGCTGGGAGCTTCGTGGGTGTTTTATGCGCTGGCCATGCCGGCCATGCTGCCGGTCACCATTGCACTGGCGGTGTTCACCTACCTGTGCGGCCGCGGCCTTGCCTGGCGGGGCGGCGCACACAAAACCGCCTTTTTGCGCCTTGGCGTGATCGGTATGCTGGGCATTCTGGCCTTTTTTAAGTATAACGGCCTGTTGGGCGGGGTGCTGCACGGCTGGCGCGCGGTGGCCATGCCGCTGGGCATCAGCTTTACCAGTTTTGCCGCAATCGCCTACCTGATCGACGCCGCCCGCGGCGACTGCGAGGTGGAAACCAGCTTTATCCGGCTGGCGCTGTTCCTCAACTTTTTTGCCACCGTCACCCAGGGGCCCATCTGCCGCGCCGGTGCGCTGCTGCCGCAGTTGAGCGCCGAGCACCGCTTTGATGCCGCCCGCACGGTGCGCGCTTTGCGGCTATATGCGCTGGGGCTGTTCAAATACATTGCCGTGGCGGATGTGCTGAACATGGTGGTGGATACGGTTTTCCCCCACTATGCAGATTACAGCGCCCCCATGCTGATTTTGACCGCGGTGATGTACACTTTTTATCTGTATTTCAGCTTTTCCGGCTATTCCGAGATTTCCCGTGCCACCGGCCTTGTGCTGGGGCTGGACCTGCCGGAAAACTTTAAGACCCCGTTTTACGCCACCAACTTTTCCGGCTTCTGGAGCCGCTGGCACATCTCGTTTTCTTCCTGGCTGCAGGATTATCTCTTTATGCCGCTGGCCTGGGCAGATCTTGGCCGCTTTGGCCGCCTGCCCACCGAGCTGTGCGTGTTCTGCGTGTTCTTTGCTTCCGGCTTCTGGCACGGCAGCACCGCGCCATTCATCATCTGGGGTCTGCTGCAGGCGGTTTACCGCGTGGGCGAAGAGCTGCTGCACCGCCGCTTTGGCAAACCCAAAAAGCGCGGCACCCCGGCCCGTGTGCTGTGGGGCAAGCGGGTTGTGGTGTTTGTTTTGTGGACCATCAGCATGGTGTTCTTCCGCGTGGGGTCCGGCAACCTTTCCGGCATGGCCGAAAACCTGGGCGTTGGCGATGCTTTCGTCTACCTGGGCCGCTGCCTGATGAACAGCTGGTCTCCCGCCCGCTTTGCCGGGGAGCTGTACAGCACAGCGTATACCGGCTTTTACGCCAATACCATTATGGTAGCGGCTTATTGGGCGTTCGCTGTGCTGGCGCTGGCGCTTGGCATCTGGCTGGATCACCGGCGCAATTTTGCCTGCAAAAACAAACCGGCTGAGGTTGCCCTGGCAAGCGCCAAGCACCGCAATGCGCTGTATGTTGTTTTGATCGTTTTTATCCTGGTGGGGTACATCATGCAGAGCGGCGGCTTTAACGCCAACGCGTTCGGCCCCTATGCAGGGTTTTAATCTTATGGAAAAAAGGAGATTTCCGGCGTGAAGCATATCATCAAAAAATTGGCGCTGCTGTTCGTGCCGGTCTATCTGTGGTTTGCCTTTTTTGTGGCGTTTGAGCCAAACAATTATTTTGGCATCAAAAAAACAGCCTCTTCCAGCCAGCCGGTGGCCCGTGTGCGCGCCTATGAGCAGAGCCCCGGCACCAACCTGATCATCGGGGACAGCCGCCTGGCCCACTTTGATATGGACCTTGTGGATTCCCTGACCGGGCAAAGCTGGCAGAACCTGGCCTTTGGCGGTGCTTCCCTGAAGGAATGTGTGGACCTTGCCAACTATGTGCTGGATTCCGGCAACCAGGTGGACCGCATTCTGTTTGAGCTTTCGTTCTACACCTTAAACAGCAGCTATAACACCGACCGTTTTTCGGCGCTGGAAGCTACCCTGCGCAACCCGCTGGCCTACTGTCTGAACCTGGAATACAACGTGAACGCCCTGACCGTGTTTATGGACACCGTAAAGGGCACGCCGGACACCATTGAATCCGGCGACTGGACCGCGGCGGATTACCTGGATGATGCCGGGAACACGATTCCGCTGCACAAAAAGCTGTATGAGTACCCGGCGCTGATCACCACCCGCTGCCAGAACTGGACACTGAACGAAACCGAGCTGGCGGAGTTTTTGGCTATGGCCCAGCGCTGCGCAGACCGCGGCGTGGAGCTGACCATTGTGCTGCCCCCCATGGCCGCCAATGTGCGCACCGAGGTATGCGATGCCTTTGGCATTACCGCCGTGATGCAGGACGAAGTTCTGCCGCTGTTGGAAAAGCAGAATTTTACCGTGCTGAATTACGAATGGGGCACCAGCTGCATTACCGATGATGACGCCCAGTTTTTTGACGGGTTCCACCTGGACGAAAAATACGGCCTGCCGGACTGGACAGCCGAACTGTTTGATGATATGCAGCGCTGATGCTGCCCCACCCCAAAAAGGAGGTCCCCTGTGGCACTGGACTTTTTGATTTTGTACGAACACACCGTTCGGGAATATGAGAGCGATCTTTTGCTCAAATTGGAGCTGGAGCGCCGCGGCTACACCGTGCGCATCCGCCAGCTGCTGGATGCCAAAGATCTGCGCCTGTTTGGCAAAGACAAGCCGGAAGTTCTGGTTGCCAGCTGCATGTATGACAACGAAGCCATCAACAGCCATGTGTACAACAACATTGGCAAATGCAACAAGATCGTCAACCTGCACTGGGAGCAGATGCTCTCCGACACGCAGGAGGAGGGCGATTGGTTCAACATGAACGGCAACGCCAAGCGCTGCGTGCAGACTTGCTGGGGCCAGCGCACTGCCCAGCGGTTACAGGCCCATGGCATGGATGCCAAGAACACCCCCGTGACCGGCGCTGTGATGATGGACTTTCTGCGGCCGGAGTTCAAGGGCTACTTTAAGGATAAGGAAACCCTGTGCAAGGAATTCGGCCTTGACCCCGCCAAACAGCTGCACCTGTACATTTCCAGCTTTGGCTATGCCAGCATGACCGACCAGGAAGTGGCCGAGCTTTCCAAAATGGCGGGAACGGATTTTTCCGGCTTTGCCCGCACCAACCGCGTTTCGATGGAAAAAACGCTGGCCTGGTTTGACCGCTACCTGGGTGACCACCCGGAGGTGGAACTGGTATACCGCCGCCACCCCAGCGAATGGAAATGCAAAGCCCTGGACGAGCTGGCCGCCAAACGCCCCAACTTCCATGTGATTTTTGCGGATTCCGTCAAGCAGTGGATTGTGGCGGCGGATTCCATCTCCATCTGGATGAGCACCGCTGTGGCCGAAGTATACATGGCGGGCAAAAGCTGCCATATCCTGCGCCCGGTGCCCATCGAGCACGAGTATGACCCCGTCATCTACAAGGATGCTCACTATGTGACTAGCTACCCGGAGTTTGCCGCTGCCATGGCGCAGCCGAACCCGCCGTTCCCCATTGCACGGGATGTGATTGAGGGCTATTTTGACCCCTCCCCTGCCCCGGCCTACAAGCGGATGGCCGACCTGCTGGAGGAAGTGTACAAAGATCCCCCGCGGGATGAACCGATGGGGCCCGGCTTTACGCCGCACTTCAACCTGCTCAAGTTCTGCGCACTGGCGGGGGTACACATGCTGTACCGCCACAAGTGGGAACCCAAACGGGTGTTTGCCTTCTGCCCGCCGCTGGCCAACTTTGCCCAGCGCATTTACGGTTATGTGGACAAAGCCTATATCCCGCCGGAGGAGATCCAGCGCATGGAAGCGCGCATCCGGCCATATGTAAAATAAAGTTGTTTTTCCGGCGCGCTGCGGTGCGCCCGCTGCAAATGGGAGCCTGCCATGTCTGAACCGAAAAAAACTGAAAGCTTTGCCGGAAATGTGATGAAATACTCCATTGCCACCTACCTTGGCTTTGGCATTTCCGGCGCAGCGCTTATCATCAAGGGCGTCCTGCCCGCCGAAAGCTACGCCGTTCCTGCTTCCTTCATGGCATACACCATGTCACTGATGAACGTGGGCATGCTTGGGCTGGACCAAAGCCTGCTGCGCTTTTACCACGAACCGCCTGCCGGTTCCACCGGGCGCAGCATGTTTGCCGCGTGTACCCGGCTTTCGGTGCTGGTCATGCTGCTGGTGGGCGGCATCGGCAGTATCTTTTTCGCCAAGCCGCTGGCGGCGGCCTTTGGCCTTGGGGCCAACGGTGCCGGGCTGGTGCCGTTTTTGTTCCTGAACGCTGCTCTGTACATGCTGGTGCGTTACCTCAACGTGCTGCTCCGGCTGGAAAACAATGTGCGCGCCTACACCACCGAAACGCTGTGGATGCAGGCCTGCCTGAACCTGATCTACCTGCTGCCCGGCTTTGTTACCCAGGACGCCCGCGCTTTTGTGCTGGGTGCGGTGTGCAGCTTTGCGGGGGTCGCAGTGTTCTATTGGCGGCGGGCTTCTAAAGGTCAAACGAAAGAGGCCCCTGTGCGCGGCCTGCGCCCCTATGCCCACATTTACCGGGCGGCACTGCCTTACGGCATTGTGTTGGCACCTGCGGCCATCCTGATCCCGCTGTACCGCGCCATCTGCCTTTCTTTTTTAGGCAATTACGCTCCCGCGGCGGAGCAGGGTTCGTTTGATTTCGCCTACACCCTGGCCCAGCTTGTCACCACCATTCAGGCCGGTTTTTCCACCTACTGGGGCCCCTATGTCTACGCGCATTACCGCACCGAGCAGGAGCGCATTGGCCGCATCCATGATCTGCTGAACCTGCTGATCTTCGGCTTTTTCTGTCTGCTGGTCATGTTTGAGGATATCATCTTCATCATCTTCCCGGCCAAATCGGCCTGCCTGCCCTACTTTCCGCTGATGATGCTGGCCGTGGTGTTCTCCATCCTGTGCGAAGGCACGGTGTACGGCAATACCATTGCCCGCAAGCCGTTCCAGGATACGATTGGAACCGCCGTGGGCGTTGCGGCCAACATTGCCGTGTGCGCCGTGCTGGTGCCGCGTTTTGGCGTAATGGGTGCCGCGGTCGGCCTGGTAGCGGCCAATGCAACGATGTTTTTGTACCGCACTGTGACCGGGCAGTATTACTACCGCACCATTCCCAGCTTCAGCCGGACGATCTGCGGCTTTTTGCTGGCGGTGGGTGTGGCCGTGACCGGCGTGGTGTTCGCCCACAATTTTATCATCAAGTTTGTTTTAACTGCAGCAATCCTGTTTATTTACTGTAACATTTACCGTGCCCAGCTGTACAAGCTGTGGCAGATCTTTATGGGCTTTGTGCGGCGGTATCTGCTGCACAGCCAAGCATAACTACTGCAAAGGAAAGGTTGTATATCAAGATGAAGCATTGCGGCACACAAGAGTTGACCACCGAGCGGCTGGTCCTGCGTCGTATGACAACCGACGACTGCGAAATGATGTTTGGCAACTGGGCCAATGACCCGGAAGTGACCCGCTACCTGCGCTGGGAGCCCCACCGTGACTGGGTGGTAACGATGGCATATCTGAACGAGATCGTCAAACAATATGACCGCCCGGATTTTTATGATTGGGGCATCTGCGATAAAGTGACCGGTGTGCTGATGGGCAGCATCAGCATTGCCCCCGCCGAATCCTGTGAGCGTGAAAAGCCCTATGCCTGGAAAAACGTGAAAACCGAGCTGCTGGGCGGCATGTATGAGATCGGTTACACCTTGGGCAAAAAGTGGTGGAACCAGGGCTATGCCACCGAAGCCGCCGCTGCCGTGCGCGATTACTGGTTTGGCATGGTAGGTGCGCCCTGGCTGGCCGGGTTCCACGCCAGCCAGAATGTGGCAAGCAGCCGCGTGTTGGCCAAGACCGGCTTCCATTATGACCACGATACCGTTCTGCACCGCTTTGACGGCACCGAGGTGCCCTGCCTGGCCTGGTACCTGCTGAACCCCGGCAGCCAGAAATCCGATGAACCGGCAGCCGCTGCCCCCGCTGTACAGGCAGAACCAACGGAACCAGCGGAGAATGCCGAGACAACCGTCTGACATTCACTCCCCTGCCCCATACTTTTGCTGACCTGGCCGAATACGGCCAGAAAGGACCCCTATGGACGAAATGAAGGACCCCATCACCCTGGACTTTACCGCTACCCAGGCCCCGGCAGAGGACGCCCCTGTTGGGCAGAAGGCTCTGGACAGCGAGCGCCCGCCGGTGCGCGTTGTGCTGCTGGCGCTGGACCAGGGCAAGTTTGACTCCCAGCGCAGCCTGGATGAGCTTGCCGCCCTGGCGGAAGCCAACGGCATGCAGGCCGTTGCTACCGTGTGCCAGAAGCGCAGCACCCCCGAAGCCGCCACCCTTCTGGGGGAGGGCAAAGTGGAGGAAGCGCGCCTGGTATGCCTGAACACCGATGCCGAGGCCGCCATCTTTGACGGCGAGCTGACCGGCAGCCAGATCCGCAACCTGAGCGCGGCTTTGCAGGTGGAAGTGCTGGACCGCACGATGCTGATTTTGGAAATCTTCCGTGCGCGCGCCACCACCAACGAGGGCAAGCTGCAAACTGAGCTGGCCACCCTGAAATACCGCATGCCGCGCCTGCAGGGCCTTGGCGAGGCGCTGAGCCGCCAGGGCGGCGGTGGCGGCGGCGGTGGCGGTGCCCGCCGCGGTGCCGGTGAAACCAAGCTGGAGCTGGACCGCCGCTACCTGCGCAGCCGCATTGAAAAGCTGGAAAGCCGCCTGAAAGAGCTGGAAAAGCGCCGTGGTGAAACCCGCCGCGCCCGCCAGAAAAACGGTGTTCCGGTCATCTCATTGGTGGGCTACACCAACGTGGGCAAAAGCAGCCTGACCAACGCTTTGTGCGGCGCAGAAATTTTTGAAGCTGACATGCTGTTTGCCACGCTGGATCCCACCGCCCGCAAATGCACGCTGCCCAGCGGGTTACAAGTGATCCTGGTGGATACAGTCGGCTTTGTCAGCCGCCTGCCGCATGATTTGGTGGATGCTTTTAAGAGCACACTGGAAGAAGCTGCCTGCTCTGACATCATCTTGAAAATTGCCGACGCCAGCGACAGCGAAGCCGCCGAGCAGCTGAGCGTGACCGATGAAGTGTTGAACGACCTGGGCTGCGGGGATATCCCGCAGGTGACGGTCTACAACAAGTGCGACCGCACCGGTGTTGCCCCCTATGACCCGGATGTGCTGCTGGTAAGCGCCAAAACCGGCTACGGGCTGGACAGCCTGCTGGCCAAGATTGACGAGATTCTGGCACACCGTGTGCGCACCATTGAGGTACTGTTGCCCTATGACAAGCTGGCCCTGGCCGATGTGTTCCGCACCCGCGGCAGCGTTCTGGCTGAAGAATACCGCGAAAACGGCGTGTATTACAGGGCAACCGTAAAGGTGGATGACCTGCACCGGTTTGAAGCGTACCTGCTGTAAGCGCAGCTGTTCGCTTTGTGCAAGATAACAAATACTGATTTTATTGCTGATTGTAGACAAAAAGACCTCCATCCCTGCACGGTTCTGTGCTTGGGATGGAGGTCTTTGGTTTATTTGTGTGTACCCTGCGTTACGGCAAAATTATTCCGCCGTCAGCAGTTTAACAGCGCGGGAGGTGCCCAGGCGGTCTGCGCCCAGATCCAGGAACTTTTCCATGTCCTCAACGGTGGAAATGCCGCCGGCTGCCTTGATCTTGCAGCGGCCGCGCACGCAGCGAGCAAACAGCTCAATATCATGGAAGGTTGCACCTGCGGTAGAAAAGCCCGTGCTGGTCTTGATGAAGTCGGCACCGGCTTCCACCACGATATCGCACATCTTCTCTTTTTCTTCATCGGTCAGCAGGCAGGTTTCAATAATAACCTTGAGCACCTTATCCCCCACAGCCTGCTTGACGGCGGCGATATCCTCGCGCACAGCGTCATATTCCTTGTTCTTCAGGCGGCCGATATTGATGACCATATCCACTTCCTCGGCGCCGTTTTCCACAGCGGTCTTTGCTTCAAAGCACTTGGAAGCAGTATCCATTGCACCCAGAGGGAAGCCGACCACGCAGCACACCGCAACACGGCCCGCCATATACTGCACAGCCTGCTTGACATAGCAGGTGTTGATGCAGACGGATGCAGTATGATACTTGATGGCATCATCGCACAGGGCCTGAATCTGGGGCCAGGTAGCCTCCGGTTTCAACAGGGTGTGGTCAACTTTGGAAAGGATTTCCTCCTTGGTGTATTTCATTTGAATTCTTCTCCTTTTTTACAGGTCTTGCACAGGTGCGCCTGGTGCAGGCCGATGGTCGAAAATACAATGGCCGTCAGGCTGACCGTTGCGCCCACAATGCCCAGGATCAGGCCGGTCAGACGGAATGCACCGCCGCGGATTTTGTTTGTCATAAGAAAGCCCTCCTTATCATCGTCGGTTTGGTTGTTTCGGGTTTCTATCTGTTCTGTGTTGTTATTTCTTTTTGAAAATAAACAACTTGCTGAACACATAGTTGGATACAATCACGATAACCTGGCTGAACAGTTTAACACCCATGGCCCACAGGTCAGCGTTGGCTGCGGCAAATGCCACATGCGGTGCCAGCACGCTGACGCCCAGCCAGATGATGACCTGGTCCATGACCATGGTGCCAATACGGCAGGCCACAAACTGGCCAAACTCCGCCAGAGCAGCCTGGCCGCTGTTTTTGCTGCGGAACACAAAGGTGCGGTTGGTCCAGTAGGCAAACAGAATGCAGATGATATTATCCAGCACATTGCCAATGCCGGTTGCAAAGCCCGTGCCCAGCACAGCCTGGAACACGGCAAACAGCACCAAGTTCAACAACGTGGCAAGCCCGCCAAAAAACAGGTAGGCAAACCCCTCATAATATTTTTTAATAAAAGCCTTTAATTTTTCCATGCAGTTTATCCTTTACCACACAGCGCAGGGAGGTTTGCAGCGCTGCTCGCCAGTGTACGCCAACAGTGCACACTGGCATATAACAAAAGGGGCCCGCCTGTTGCCAGGCAGGCCCCTGCTGCAATTCGGGGATTATTCAGCGTCCTCGGCAGCCTCGTCGAGGCAAGCCTTCATGGACAGGCTGATGCGCTTGCGATCAAAGTCAACATTGATCAGCTTAACCTTGACCATGTCGCCGACCTTCAGAACGTCGGAAACCTTGTTCACGCGCTCGTTGCTGATCTCGCTGATGTGGACCAGACCGTCAATGCCCGGCAGAATGCGGACAAATGCACCGAACTTGGTGATGGAAACGACCGGAGCCTCGAACTCAGAGCCGATGGGATACTCGTTCTTGAGCTTCTCCCAGGGGTTGTCCTCTTCCTTCTTGTAGCCCAGGGAAACCTTCTGGTTCTCGGGGTCATAGCTCTTAACATACACTTCGATGGTATCGCCAACGCTGACGACCTCAGAGGGATGCTTGATGTTGTTCCAGCTCAGTTCGCTGATGTGGCACAGGCCATCCACGCCGCCGATGTCAACAAAGGCACCGTAGGAAGTCAGGCTCTTGACAACGCCAGTGTACTGCTTGTCAACTTCAACGTTCTTCCAGAACTCATCGCGCTTTGCCTTGTTTTCTTCAGCAGTAACCTTGTTGATGCTGCCGACGATCTTGCGGCCTGCGCACTCGGTGATAACCAGCTTAACGTGCTGGCCAACCAGCTTGGTGTAGTCCTCGTCGCGGCGCATGGTAGCCTGAGAACGGGGAACAAACACACGAACGCCCTTGACGTTGACAACAACGCCGCCCTTGTTGGCTTCCATGACGTCGCCTTCCATAACGGTGCCGTTTTCGGCAGCCTCGGAAACATCCTTCATGCCCTTCTGGGCTTCAAAACGGACACGAGAAAGGGTGTCAACACCTTCCTGGTCATTGGTCTTGACAACAACCAAATCCAGCTCGTCGTCCACCTTAACAAGGTCTTCCATCTTGGCGTTGGGGTCATGGCTCATCTCGCTGAGCTTGACGATACCAGTGTGCTTGGAACCATCAATACCGACGACACATTCCGTCGGGGAAACGCTGATGACCTTGGCTTTTACGATCTTACCTGCGTACAGGGGCTTTGCTTCGGATGCAGCGAGCATCTCCTCAAAGCTCATGTCGTCACGGATTTCTTCACTCATACAGTTAAGTACCTCCTCAATTATAGACGAAGGCGTTGAAGCCCCGGCTGTTACGCCCACGATCCTGGCACCGTTAAGCCAATCTTTGTCGAGTTCATCAGCTGTCTCCACATTGATAGCTTTGGTATGCCGGGCCGCGACCTGCAACAGCTTTTGGGTATTGGAAGAATGATGACCACCAATGACGACCATATGATCGCATTTTTGGCTGAGGTCTTCCGCTTCCTGTTGCCTCGCCCACGTTGCATTACATATTGTATCAAATATTTTGGCATTTGTACACTGGTTTTTCAAAAATTCCTTGCAAGTTTCCCAGCTTTGGACATTGAAAGTGGTTTGCGCTACCGCAAAAATAGATTTTTGTTGTGTGAGTTCCGGCAGCAGTTTTTCCAGCTCTGCCAAGTTGGCAAACACTTCCACTTTTCCCGTAGTATGGCCCACAATTCCCTGTACTTCGGGGTGTTTGGCATCGCCTGCCACCAGCAGCATGGCGCCCTCCGCACCGGCCCGCGCAGCAATTTTATGGATTTTTGTAACAAACGGGCAGGTGGCGTCATGATACGCCAGGCGGCGTGTTGAGATTTTATCATACACACTCTGCCCAACGCCGTGGCTGCGGATGACAACCTCGCAGCCGTCCGGCACATCGTCCACACTGTCACAGGTAATGGCGCCTTTGCTTTCCAGATCCTCCACCACCTGCGGGTTATGGATCAGCGGGCCAAGGGTTGCCACCGGGCGGCCCTGCGCCAACAATTCATAAGTCAGCTTGACCGCGCGGTTTACCCCAAAGCAGAACCCTGCGGTTTTTGCAAGAATAATTTGCATGGTTATTCCTCCCTGCATCGCGTTTTAGAAGTGATTTTCTTCGTACAGGCGTTCCAGTTCGGTTTTCAGGCGGGTGCGCAGGGCACGCAGCTTGGGTACCGAGCGGCGCGGGTCCTCTACCTTCATCTCCTCTGCCGGGATGGGGGTGCCAAAGCAGATGCGGATGCGGCAGAACATGTGCATGCGCTTATCCGGCGTATCGTAAATAATGCGGCAGGGCACCATGTCGGCATCGGCGTTGCCGGCAATCAGGAAAGCACCGCTTTTTAAGGTCAGCAGTTCGCCGGTCTTGCTGCGGGTTCCTTCAGGGAAGATCAGGATCGGCGTGCCGTTTTTGCATTCGTCTGTCACTTTATTAACGGTGCCCATATCGCCCTTGCCGCGGTCAATGGGCACCGCGCCCATGCAGCTCAAAAACCAGCCGATCAGCAGATTTTTGAACAGCTCCTGCTTGGCCAGGATGGTATAGCGCTTCCAGCTGAACACCGCTTCCAGAATATAGACCGGGTCCAGGTCCGAAAGGTGGTTGGATGCGATAACATGGGCGCGCCCGCGGGGGATGTTCTCTTTGCCGACCACCTCAATGCGCCACAAAATATGCAGCAGCGGCCAGACGATCGGCAGCAGGATCCAATAAAGCAGCATAGTTTTCCACCATTTCTTAGTAATTGGTTAAATGTTTGTTGTTCTGTGTTTTTGGGTACGTTGAGCCGTCAGGTTATTTGCCCTGTGTATTGTCGGAAGAGATTCCCTACGGCAATACCGCATAATTCTAAGTGCCGATACGGCGAGCGAGGTGCGGCAGATGCCAAGCCAAAAGCGCAGATAATACTGGATGCTGCAAAGGTGAGCGCCGCCAGTGGCGGAAACAGCGAACCGAAGCAGGGGCAGCGGTCGCAGAGTGCGAGGGGCTTTTGCCCCCGAAGCACGATGCGGGTACCGCAACCCGACATTATCGAGCATTTTGGCAACGCAGATGCCGTGCCGCAGCTGCCGGAGCGGTGCTTAAGCCGCAAGGCGGGAATTGTGCGGTATTGCCCTACATTAAGTTGGCGGGCGCACAATGTGCGCCCCTACGGATTTTACAGAGCAAATATTCGTTTTGGGGGGCAGCTTTCCCCTATTTCCAGGTGCAACGCTCTCCCCTGCTCGCAGCGCGGCTTTTATTTTGCGCGGTCCTGAATGACTTTTTTCAGGGCTTCAAAGCTCTGGTCAAAGTTCAGCTCGCTGGTATCCACCAGCACAGCGTCTTCGGCCTGGCGCAGCGGGGCTGCTGCACGGTGGGTATCCTGATAGTCACGCGCGCGGACATCGGCCAGAACATTCTGGTAGTCGTGCTTTTCGCCTTTCATCAGCAGCTCTTTATAGCGGCGCTCTGCGCGGGCTTCCGGGGTGGCAGTCAGGAAGATTTTTACCGTTGCGTTGGGCAGCACCACAGTGCCGATGTCGCGGCCATCCATCAGCACATCGCGGCTGGCGGCCAAAGTGCGCTGGGCATCCAGCAAAAAGGTGCGCACAGCCGGAATCGCCGCCACAGCGGAAGCCGCCATGCCGATCTCCTCGGCACGGATGGCTGAGGAGACATCCTCGCCGTTCAGGTAAAAGTGCTGGGTGCCCTCCTCCAGCTTGGTATCCAGGTGGATTTGCGGCAGCAGGGCCTCCACGGCAGCGGCATCATGCGGGTCCTTGCCCTGGCGCACGACGTACAGGCCGATGGAGCGGTACATGGCACCGGTATCTACATAGGTAAAGCCCATATCCGCAGCAAGGCGTTTGGCAAGGCTGGATTTGCCCGCCCCGGACGGGCCATCGATTGCAACAGAGATCATCAGAAAAACTTCCTTCCGTTATAGTACTGTGTTTGTAGAAATAGGCGATATTTTCGACTTTTCTGATACACCCTAGGGCAATACCGCATAATTCTAAGTGCCGATACGGCGAGCGAGGTGCGGCAGATGCCAAGCTAAAAGCGCAGATAATACTGGATGCTGCAAAGGTGAGCGCCGCCAGTGGCGGAAACAGCGAACCGAAGCAGGGGCAGCGGTCGCAGAGTGCGAGGGGCTTTTGCCCCCGAAGCACGATGCGGGTACCGCAACCCGACATTATCGAGCATTTTGGCAACGCAGATGCCGTGCCGCAGCTGCCGGAGCGGTGCTTAAGCCGCAAGGCGGGAATTGTGCGGTGTTGCCCTAGGTATCGTTTCCTATCGCGCGCACCGCAGCTTGTGCGGTGGCCCATGCAATTTGCAGGTTGTAGCCGCCGGTGCGGGCATCCACATCCAGCACTTCGCCCGCAAAATACAGGCCGGGGCACAGCTTGCTCTGCATGGTTTTGGGGTCAACCTCTTTGGTATCCACGCCGCCAGCCGTAATCACTGCGTGCTGCAAATCGCCCAGTTCGCTGATGGGCACCTGCCAGTGCTTGCACAGGTGTACCAGTGCCATCTTTTGTTCGCGGGTGATCTGGGCGGCACGGGTGGCGGGGGCAACGCCCCACTTTTTAACGGCAACCGGCCGCATCGAGTTGGGCAGCAGCTTTTCCAGTGCACCCTGGGCACTGTGGCCGCCAAGGGCCGCAAAGTCGCGGGTCAGGCGGTCATACAGTGTTTTTTCATCCAGGGCAGGCTTCAAGTCAAACTCTGCAATATAGCGGTGCAGCTGCACATCATCAATATAGGTCGAAGCCGAAAGCACCAGCGGGCCGGAGATGCCAAAGTGAGTGAAAAGTGCTTCGCCCTGCTCAGTAAACAGCGGTTTGCCGTCTTTCAACAGGGTCAAGGTCACGTTGCGCAGGCTTAGGCCCATCATCTGGCGGCAGGCCGGATCCGGGCTGACCAGGCTGCACAGGCTGGGCTGGGGCGGCACAATGGTGTGGCCCGCCTGCCGTGCCAGCTTATAGCCGGAGCCATCGCTGCCGGTGGCGGGGTAACTGGTGCCGCCGGTAGTAACCAGAACATGGGCTGCGCGGTGGGTTTTGCCATCCGAGGTGCGCACGCCAACACAGCGACCATCCTCAATCAACAGCTCTTTGGCGCTGCCATGCACAAATTTGGCGTCGGCGGCATAGCTGCGCAGGGCGGCCAGCACATCGGCGGCACGGTCGCTCTGCGGGAACACCCGGCGGCCGCGTTCCGTTTTGAGCGGCACGCCAAGGGATTCAAACAGTTCCATAGCGCTTGCCGGAGAGAATGCGTACAGCGCGGAGTACAAAAAGCGCGGGTTATGGCGCACATAGTTCAAAAACTCGCGCACATCACAATCATTGGTCACATTGCAGCGGCCCTTGCCGGTAATCAGCAGCTTTTGGCCGGGGCCTTTGGGGTTGTGTTCCACCACGGCGGTGGTCAGCCCCCGTGCGCAGGCGGCACCGGCGGCCATCAGGCCCGCCGCACCGCCGCCAATAATCAACAGATCCGTCATTCGGTGATGACTCCTTTATTGCGGTAGCAGATCAGGCACCCGTATGTGTACAGCAGCAGCAGCGGGTGCACGGTGGAAAGATACATGGTGGATGTGCCAATGCCAAAGCTGGAAACCTCAACAAAGGCGATCATGCCGCAGCGCAGGGCTGCCATAGCCAACAGGCCAAACAGCAGCAGCCAAGGCAGTGCTGCCTCTGCCGTGCGGCGGCGCAGAACCATGGGCAATGCGCACAGATGCCGCACCACAGCCCACACAAAGGCCAGCGGCAGCAGCACCGCGTACACGCAGCGCAATACGCCAAGCGCGCGGTAGGCCAGCTTTTGCAGCGGCGCATAGTAGGGCGTATCCTTGCCCGCTTCAGCGGCATTATTAAAGTTACAGTGCAGGTAGGCAGACCATTGGGCAACGTCCTCGGTGGTCCCGATAGAGCGCAGGGTCTGGTAATAGGCCGGGCAATCCTGGAAGGTCAGGGCCCAGAGGGCGCTCTTGGCAGCTTCCCGGATTGCAGGCAGTACATACTGCGCACGGATGGGCTGGCTGGTGGCGCTGCGCCTGCCGCTGCGGGCGGGCAGGGTGCCGTCATCACAGGCAGCATTGATGGCATCGGCTACGCTCTGCCAATAGGCATCGGCGGTGGCAGCGTCGGCGTAAATGCCCTCATACTGGGCGGCACGGCGGATCGCCCAATAAAAGCTGCCCGCACGGTAATCGTCCAGTTCCGGGTCGCGGAAATCATTTTGCAGCTGGGGGTCCTCCTCCAGCCAGTATTGCAGGCATTGCAGCTGCGGGATCTCGGCATACAGCTTTTCGCGCGCATCGGCGGGCACGCTGAGCAGCGGCTCGTCCGAATCCGTCGCCACGCGGGTCATGGCCCCCATCGCATCGGCAAAAGAGCCCTCGCTGAAATCCGAAAGCCCCCACACGCCGTACCAGTGCTGGTTCAGCGCGCAGAAAATGCCCACCCCTGCCGCCAGAACCGCATATGGAATCACCTGCGCCGCGGCGCACAGCCAGCGGCGGCGGTGCAGCAGCACCACCAGCATGCAAAGGGTAGCCGCAATGGCAAAAGGCAGCAAAAACAGCCCGGCATCTTCACGGTTCAGGTAACCGCAGGCAAGGCCAACGCCCGCTGCCAGCAGCCACGGCCAAATGGGTGCCTGCTGGCGGGTATAAAACACAGCCCGCAGCGCCGCCCCCGCCATACCGGCAAAAAACAGCAGGCAGAGCGCCGGGAAGATATTATCCCGGTAAACGCGCAGCGTGTAAGACGCCCAGCTGGACGGCAGAAATGCCAGCAGCGCGTACAGCAGCAGGGTCAAGGCCCTGGCCTGGCCCGCCGGGCTTTTGCGCCACAGCGGGCGCAGAGCAAACGCCGCCAGCAGCGCTGTAGCACACCACAGCAGTGCCCCGCCCAACAGGTAGGGCAGGTGCAGTTTGTTGAGCAGTGCCAGCCAGACGGCAAAAAACATGCTTTTGGAAAGCGTTAAATAGTCGTATTCCCCCAGCCACTGGCCGCTGGTGATGGCGTTGGCCGCGCGGAACATCAGTTCATCGTCCAGCGGGGCGCCGCCAGCCCACATATAGGCCAGCTGAAAATGGGTGACTGCGCAGCGCAGCAGGGTGATAAGCGCCGCCCACAGCCAGAATGCGCGGCGGGTCAGCGCTGGCCGCAGCCCGCGCAGGCGGGATAACAGGTTCGGCATGCCGGGTCACGGCCTCCTTTATGGCATCACAAGGGTGCGGGCCGGTCTGCCCGCGGGTGTTTTGCCGTGTGTTTTGTTTTCTAAGGCAACACCGCACAATTCCCGCCTTGCGGCTTAAGCACCGCTCCGGCAGCTGCGGCACGGCATCCGCGTTGCCAAAATGCTCGATAATGTCGGGTTGCGGTACCCGCATCGTGCTTCGGGGGCAAAAGCCCCTCGCACTCTGCGACCGCTGCCCCTGCTTCGGTTCGCTGTTTCCGCCACTGGCGGCGCTCACCTTTGCAGCATCCAGTATTATCTGCGCTTTTGGCTTAGCATCTGCCGCACCTCGCTCGCCGTATCGGCACTTAGAATTATGCGGTATTGCCCTAAGCAAGGCGTTTATTCCAGCCAGGGCAGCGGGCGCATAATGTGTGCCCCTATGGAATTATCCATTCTGGCTCGCCTGCTGCAATGCCGCCGCATGGCGCTTGGCAGACTGGAACACATAGTACAGTGTTGCCATAATGGCCACCGTTTCCAGCAGTTTAGCCCAGGGCGAAACCACATCTTTCGGCAGGCCACACAGCAGGGTGCAGACTTTGGGTACCGCAAAGGCAATGACATCCACCAGCAAAATCAGGATACTGCCCCATGCGGGCAGGCTGATATGCGGCAGGCAGAAAATAGCGATGGCAGGCAGCGCCAGAATGATATAATCATGGCTCTGCTTATAAAACCACATAACGGAAACCACCGCGGTAACGGCGTACCAGAGCAGCCAGTCATTATCCAGCTTTTTGCGGAACATCCAGGCCGCAGCAGCCAGCAGAATCACACCGCCCACAGCGACATCCAGCAGGAGAACCACCTTGGTGGAGATGCCAAAGCCCAACAAAAAGTTGAACAGCCCATAATAAGAGGTATTATAGCTCAACCCCTGGTCCATGATATCTGTCAGCATGGAGATGGGGCTGCTTTCGGTTAAAATGGCCGCCAGCAGCCAGGACCCCAGCACAGTGCCGGAGGTAACGGTTATTGCTTTCCAGTGCTTTTTGCAGAGCAGCGGGAACAAAAACACAAACGCCACCTGCGGTTTGCACATGGCAACAGCCAGCAGCAGGCCCGCCAAAGTCTCACTGTCCTCCAGCACGCACATGGAAAGGATAACACAGCAGCACACAATGCCGCTCTGGTTGCCAAACAGCACCGCATTAGCCCACATGCTGGGGGCAAACACCAGCAGCGATGCCAGCACGGCCATGTATTTATCCTGCACATAGCGGTGGCGCAGCAAAAAGCGGCCCATGCACAGCGCCGTGACAAGCGGAGCGATAAAATCCAGCGCCAGAATGTACACGCACATCGCGCTGTACGGCAAAAAGCCGGGGTTGATTACATTGCCCAGCACATAGGCCCAGGGCACTGTGCCCCCCAGGGAAGCATCCAGCCAGCCGATAGATTCGATGGACGGCACGCGGCTGTGCATCACATCAAAAGGGTTCAGCCCGTGCAGCACATAGGCACACTCCTGCCAGCGCAGGCGGGCATCCCACAGGTACAGGCCGTCAAAGATCAGATAGCGCCCCAGGTTGGCCGCCATGATTCCCAGAAAGAGCACCACCGCAAACAGCCGCAGGCGGCGCTGGTCATATTGCTGCATCAATGCGGTGGCTCCCTCCCTTCCCCGCCTGTGCAGGGTTTACTTTTGGATTTTCTCGATGCTCTCGATCAGGTAGTTCTGCTTTTTGAACACCAGGTCCACCAGCAGCGAAAGATATTTGATGATGATGGTCAGCACAGCAAACAGCCCGGCAAAGCCAAGGGTCAGCACAAACATCATGGTGGTCCACCCTTCAATGGGGTGCCCAGCGCAGAAAATGATCAGCGTGTAGGCCAGCTCCGCCAGCGCCAGGAACATCATCACGATGGCAATGCCTGCACTGAGCTTATACCCGGCATCGGTATACAGCGCCAGACTGTCCATGGCAAGGGCAAAGCGCCCGCCGGAATTATCAGTCAGGCGGCCATCAAATTCCAGATCGGTCATTTTTAAGCCGGATGCTGCATAGGCCGCTTTGCGGTAGGGCAGCGTTTCACTGGAAGCATGCACGCGGTTGATGGCGCGGCGGCTGACCAGGCGGAACGCATCGGTGCGCAGCTTGTAAGCCGAATGGCTGTTGCCGTTGAACACGCGGTAGAACATTTTGCTGCTGCCCGCCGTGGACCGCGGGCAGACGGATACAATATCGCTGCCCGCCATGGCGGCACGGTAAGCTTCAAATACCAGCTCAATAGGGTACGGTGTCTGGGTGGAGTCAAACTCATACACATAATCGCCGATCGCGGCATCCAGGCCCGCGTTCATGGCGGTCTCGCGCCCCTGATGCAGGCTCAGGTGCAGGATGGTCAGCGGCTTTTCCAGCGCTTTGGCCCAGTCCCGCAGGGTGGGGATGGTATCATCGGCGCAGGCGTCATCCACGGCAACCAGCTCATACTGTTCAAAGTGCTGGTCCAGCACGGCGTTCAGCGCCTTAAAAAACCGCACGGCCTGGGCACCATCGTTGTGCAGGTAGACCACAGCCGAGATAAAATTCTTTTCTTTATTTGTCACACTCATACGTTCAATACCTCGTCCAGGTCATACACGGTGTTGATCTTGCCGGAAAGTACGCTGACCAGCATCGGTTCGGTGTTCATCACGCGCACCACGGTGGGGCGGGAATCATCTATTTCGCTGGCTTTCAAAATCGGCTTCATGCTGAACAGGCTGCCCTGATAAGCAAAGCCGTACTCTTCTTTCAGGTATTTGCGGGCCAGCTGGCTCATGTAGGGCCAGGCGCTCTGCGGCTTAGCCGGGCATTCGTTGCAGTTATACAGGCTGCCCGGCCTGCATTTGCCCTCGCTCTGCTGCTGGCAGGGGAAGGTTGCTACCGCATCATAGCTGGTTTCGTGGGGAGTAAAGGTCACACTGGTCAGGCTGTGCAGGCCGGTCTGGCCAAAGGGCATCAGGCTGAAAAACGGGCCGTCCATCACGGTAATGCCGGTATTTTTCAGCCGCTCATCCACCGTGCACAGGATGATCTCGCACTTTTCGTATTTGATTTTGAACGGCGGCAGGCCCAGCATGGCGTGGATATCGTTCACGCCCGCATAGGTTGCGTTCAGGATGAACGGTGCTTCCACCGTGGTATCCCCTGCCGTTACCCGCCACACGCTGCCGGCTTTTTCAATTTTGTCCGGCTTATGGCTGTACAGAACCTGCACATTGGGCAGCTTTGCCAGCTGTTCCAGGAACCAGTTTTTCAGCACCTGGGCATCATAAGTATACTCGGTGGTCAAAAATGCGCCATCGCACATACCGTTATTAAAGTAGCGCTCCGGGGCAACATCATCACAACGGATCTTGGCCGCGGCGCAGAAGCGGCGGAATTCGGCCGCATTGGTCCAGCTGAAATGTGCGCTGGTGGCATAGATCTGGTCAAAGCTTGTGTGCAGGCAGAAATCATAATCCCGGCAGAAGCGCTGGAAGTAATGTGCGCTCTTGATGGCCGTGGAGTAGCTGCGCGGGTAATGGTAGCCCATGTGTACGCGGGCCTGATTGATATAGGTCGCGCGCATGAACGGGGCGGGGTCCCGCTCCAGCACCAGTACCCGCTGGCCTGCCGCGCCGCACTTTTGGGCTGCGTACAGGCCATACAGGCCAGCACCAATAATGATTTTATCCACTGTCATGCACAGGACCTCCGATAATCTATTACTATGCCGGGCACCCCTGCCCGATTACGGGTTATACTTGCCCGTTGCGGCGGCAAACAGCACCTGCAGCAGATTGCTGTTGCCCTTAAAGCCGCTGATCTTGGTCGGCGTTTTGCCGGATGCCGGGTATGCGCGGGTCACGGGGACCTCGCAGGCGCGCAGACCCAGCTGAGTGGCACGAATGCTGAGGTAGGCCAGCAGCTCGTACCCCATAAACACATCCCGCAGCGGCTGCACATCGGGGTGGGTCAGGTATTCGCGGCTGTAGGCGCGGTAAGCGTTGGTGGTATCGGTAAACCACTGGTGGGCTGCCGCGCTGATGATTGGCGCATGGATCAGCCGTACCGCCGCATAGCGCGTTTTGGGCGTATTGATGGCATGACCGCCGGGGATAAACCGGCTGCCCTGCACAAGGTCATAGCCTTCTTTCAGCTTGGCAACAAATTCCGGAACATCCTCGATGGAATCCTTATTGTTGCCGTCAATGGTCAGCACGCCCTTATAGCCAAAGGTCAGGGCAAAATGCAGGCCCATGCGCAGCTGGGCACCCTGTTTGCCGGGGCCGGTTTTGACCAGCAGGGTGTTCACCCCGTACAGCTCCAGCGTATCGGGGTTCATGCTGCCATCGGTGGAGCCGCCGTCGCAGATGACAATATCCACCAAACGGTCCACCCCGGCTTTCTGGGCGCGGCCCAACTCGGTCAAAATGCGGGAGCCCTCATTGATGACGGGGATCAGCAGGCAGTAATCGCTGCTTTTGGGCAAAAAGGCGGTGCAGGTATAATCCGGCACGCCGGGAACATTCTGGATCGGCACTGGCTGCAGGCTCATGCAAACACCTCCGCAATATAGGCAAGGGTCTTGCGGACGGTTTCCACATCCGTCCGCTTCATCTCAATGGAAACATCGCCGCTGTAGCCAACGGCTTTCAGCAGCATGGCAAGTTCTTTGTGTTCCTGGCGCGGAACAATGGGTTCCAGCCCCGGCTCGCTGATATGAACATGGCTGACGTATTTGATATCATCCACAAAATCCCGCAGGCGCTCGCCGTTGGAGATCATGGTGGAAAGGTCCAGATTAACCGCAAGGCCGGGGCTTTGCAGCCGTTTGACCATGGCAAAAGCATCGGCTGTATTGTTCAGGTAGTTGGTGTATACCGGGGGGTTGGCCTCAATGGCAAGCACCACATCATAGTGGGACGCCAGCGCACCGGCCTTGGCAAAAAAGGCATCGCCCTCCGCCGCGGTGTGCGGCGGGTCCAGGCGGCGGTTTTTGGGGCAGCCGAACACCAGACTGGGGCAGTTGATGGTGTGGGCAAACTGGAACGCCTCGGCGGTATAATCCAGCAATTCTTCGGCTTGCACGGGGTCAAAAATATTGCCGGTCTGGCCGTACCAGATGCTTTGCATGCTGGGTACATGGAACCCCCAGCGGTTGAGCAGGTAGCCGCCGAACAGAGCGGCTCCGGTCAGGTTTTCATACGGATATTCCGGGAAAATACGGGTGGGGGCAATTTCCAGCCCGGTAAAGCCGTTCTGCTGCATGGCAGCGTAAACAGCTTCGTCATCCGCTTTATCCCACGCAATATTGGAAATTGCAAGTTTCAGTTCGGACATCCTCAGTTCCTCCATGCGCGCATAAAGGCGCAGATCTCATCCAGCTCCTGCTGTTTTGTACACAGGTATCCGTCCGCCCCGCCCAGCAGCGCAGCATGCCGGCTGCGCAGGTCATAATCAAACGGGGGCTTGGGCAGCTCGTTCTGCCAGTCGGCTTTGCCGGTCACTGTGGTGTAAACCTCCGCCGCCGTAACGGGCGGGGTGGTCAGGTTGAGGGTGGTCAGGCCGTTTTGCAGCGCGGTCTGCACATCCTGCCACAGGCGGGCCAGGTGATAGAACTGGTAACGGCTGCGGGAATCCGTGAAGGCAAGGGCGTTAAAATCATTGCCCGCAAAAAATTCCCGCAGGGCCGCGGCATCCACCGCACCGTTGAGCTTATAAAAGCCGTTATCTGCCAGGGTATAGCCATCCCGTACCAGGGGGGATTTTTGTGCAAGTTCGGTATATTTTTCCGGCTTGAGCATAGCCGGGGTGATGGTGTGCAGGTCAAACAAAAAGTTCTTTTTCAGCCCAATGCCGTATAGGGCAGGCAGCCGCACAATCAGCGCATTGGGGTAATCCTCCCGCACCCATCGTTCCAGCTGCAGGCGGTTGCGGCCATAGGCGGGCAGGCCGTCCGGTGTCATGGGGCTCTGCTCGTCCTTTCCCCTGCTGTCGGCATAGACAGCGATGGAGGAGATCAGCACCAGCTGTTTGGGGGCGATCTGGCGCAGGTTTTCCCGCGCGGCGGCCATCACGGCAAGGTCGGCATCCGGGTCTGCATTCGCCAAAAACATGGCGGCGGGCACCCCGGCGTACACGCACAGATCTGGCTTGGCACCGAACTGCGCAGCAATATCGGTGGAATGGCATACCGCGGCAAACGCATGTTTTGCCGCCAGGTTGCCCCCCACAAAACCGGTGGAACCGACCAGAAGATCCTTTGCCATATGCCCTGCCCCTTTTGCTGTTGATTTTTGCCGCAAAGCAGCGCCCTGCTTTGCAGATTGATACAGAATAGATTATACCATACCCCGGCGGTAAAAGCAATTAAAGCAATTTCAGACAGCAAATAAAAAATCCCATCATGCCAAAGCGGCACAATGGGAATAAAAAAACAGACAGTATCAATACCGGGTGCGCGGGATCTCCACACGGTTGGCCACAGCGGCTTCCAACTGGGCAACAATGGTTTTCATGCTCTCTTCAAACTCTTCATCGGAAGAATTGTGGAAGATCAGCAGCGAATCGGGCTGGTTTTCCAGCTTTAAGCTGAGCGGCGGGTTAAAGTTGACACCCAGGATATATTCGTCCCAGTGGTTCAGCTTCCACATGTCACGGTCGCTGGCGCGGTCGATCATGCGCTGGTGGCACACTTCGGGGTTAGTATCTACCCAAATCACAACCAGCTCTGCCTGCTTCTTTTTCAGCTCGGCACGCAGGGTGGTAATATAGTCAAGGTCACGGATCTCCTGCGTAAAGGGGGCGTTAATCAGCACAATATCATCGTACTCCAGCGCTTCCATAGCAAGGTCCAGAACCACACGATATTCCAGGTCACGGATATATTTTTCAAAAAAGATGCTGCTGCGGTCATACGGCTGGTGCGCCACCGCAAAGATTTGCTTGGACAAAGGGATCAGGGTATCCTTATCCAGATAGACAACGTGGTTCAGCGCTTTTGCCAGCTGCTTGGAAATAAAGGTTTTTCCGCAGGCCGGCGGGCTTGTGACCAATATCAGCTTTTTCATGCACAGACACCTCTCCAGAAAGATTGTCATTTAATTAACCAAGCTACAGGTGTTATTATACACCAAACTTTTGTCCTTGGGAATAGATAAATGACCATTTTTCGGACTTTTATGGACTTTTGGTGCCATTTTTGCAGGCAAATTTACACCAAATTGTACAACTCCGCCCAAAATTCACCCATCAGTTTAGCAAAACCAACAACAAAAAGGGGAACGTTCGCGCAGAACGTTCCCTGGCATTGGATTATCTTACGTTTGAAAATCCGTTTTGTTTCCCTGTTATTCTGCCTGGGCGCACAGGTCCAGGTAGGCTTTGATGATGCCAAGCCCCACCGGGCCGGATTTTTCCGGGTGGAACTGGGTGCCGATCACGCAGCCCTTTTGGGCAGCGGCGCACACCTTGCGGCCGCCATACACGGTATCGGCCAGGCGGTATTCCTCCGCTGCGGGCTTTACTTCATAAGAGTGGATAAAATAGCATTCCTGTCCCGGCTGCACATTCTGCAAGGCGGTACCGGAAAAATCCGTGCGGCCGCCCGCCGGGTACAGTGGGTTCCAGCTGATGTGCGGCACCCGCTGGGGGCTGCCGTCCGCGTCCACATCCGGGATGCGCACCACGCGGCCGGGAATCAGGCCAAGGCCCTTGTGCAGGCCGAATTCTTCGGATTCGTCAAACAGCATCTGCATCCCAAGGCAGATACCCAGCAACAGGGTACCCTGGGCCGTCTTTTGCTTGATGGGCTCGATCAGCCCCAGCTGTTCCAGCCCCTGCATGCCGTCCTGGAAAGCGCCCACGCCGGGCAGCACCAGGGCATCGGCTGCCAGAACATCTGCCGGGCTGCTGGTCACCTGTACTTCTGCCCCAAAATGGGCGAACGCATGCTGCACGCTGAGCAGGTTGGACAGACCGTAATCGATCACTGTTACTTTCATACCCGGCGCACCTCCACCCCGCCTGCGCGGATTTCATCTTTCAGTTCCTGCACGGTTTCTTTTTTATAGTGCAGCACTGCGGCGCAGGCCACAGCATCGGCACCGGCTTTGGCACCGTCCACAATGTCATCCCCGCAGCCAACACCGCCGCCGCAGATGACCGGCACATTGACCGCCTTGGTCACAGCCTCGATCAGTTCCAGGTCCATGCCGCGCTGCAGGCCCTCGTTGTCCACGCTCATCAGCAGGATCTCCCCTGCCCCAAGCGCCACGCCGCGTTTGGCCCATTCCACTACATCATAACCAGAATGGGCGCGGCCGTTGTCATAATAAGCTTCCCACTTGCCGGGCCAGGTGCGGTTGCGCTTGGCCTGGATGGAAAGCACCATGCACTGGCTGCCAAAGGCGTTGGCAACCTCGGTGATCAGCTCCGGGCGTTTGATGGCCGCCGTGTTGATGGCAACCTTATCCGCCCCCATGGAAAGAATGTGGCGCACATCCTCGACGCTGCGCAGACCGCCGCCCACGCAGACCGGGATATACACATCATCCACGGTTTTGCGCACAATATCCGAAAGGTTGTTACGGTTATACAGGCTGGCCACAATATCAATGTACAGCAGCTCGTCAATGCCCTGCTCATAATATTCCCGTGCAAACAGGTTGGGATCCCCCAGCTTGCGCAGGCCCTCCAACTGGATGCCTTTGACGAGGTTGGTATCCTTGACATCCAGCCGTGCAATCAGGCGGATTTTTTTCTTAGCCATAAAAAATTCCTCAGTTCCAGAGCTCTTGGGCAACACCGCACAATTCCCGCCTTGCGGCTTAAGCACCGCTCCGGCAGCTGCGGCACGGCATCTGCGTTGCCAAAATGCTCGATAATACACAAAGTATTATCTGCGCTTTTGGCTTGGCATCTGCCGCACCTCGCTCGCCGTATCGGCACTTAGAATTATGCGGTATTGCCCTTGGCCTTATATTTCGTGGTGGGTGCCCTTCGGGTCGCCCCAAAGCACTTCGCTGTCGCCCTCGTAGGGGGTGTGACGCAGTTTCCACATGTTGTCCTCCCATTTCCAAAGGTGGGGACTGCGGAAACGGTCGGCCAGGTGCATAAAGTATTCGCGGTCCATTTTGGGCTGCTCAAACAGCTGGCTGGCCCACGGGAAGTGCTGGCGGTCCAGGGACAGATACTGGAAGATCTCTTTTTCAAAGCGGTCGGGATACTCGCCATCAAACTTTTTGCACAGCGCCTTGCCCTCTTCCAGGGTGATTTCCTCGTTGCGGATCTCCTGTGCAGCGTCATAGGTGGTGCGGCCGATGCCGTACTTGATGTAGGTGGTGTAATAGAAGAAGTCATCGATCTTATCATCGATGGAGTTATACTTGGAATAGGTGCCCTGGGTGCGCTCCGGTGCGGGGCGGAAGCCGCCGTGTTCTACACTGTAATAGTAGGCGCCCTGCGGATGCCATTTTTCGTAATAGCCAAGGTAGCGCACCTGAACATGGTTTTTCTCCAGGTTGGAAGTTTCGGACGGCAGGTAGATGGCCAGGTCGGCTTTATCCACCTTATAATCCTCTTCCAGCTGGCGCAGGCTGACACCGCCCAGGTAGATATGATCGTAATCATTGACGGCAAAAAAGTGCTCGTCGCGCAGGGCAGAGTTGTTATCCGCAATGGGGTTGCCGAACTCGGCCTCGTTCTCGCCGTAGAACACCAGGGGAATGCCGAACTTGGCGGCCATCTTGGGGGCCAGCTGCTTTTGGCCCAAAATGAACGGCTGGAACGGGTGGAACAGGTTCTCGGTCGCCAAACGGGTCAGCAGACGGTGGGTCATGCCGTTGGGGGTACACAGGTAGTTATCAAACCCGGCGTGGATCCAGGCCTGCATGTTATCCCAGCCCCAGGGGGTGTAGATATGTGGTGCCCAAGTCACCGTCAGGGGGTGCATGCCGTATTTGTATTTCAGGATATGAGCGGCATAAAAGCTGTCCTTGCCGCCGGAGCCGGGCACCAGGCAGTCATAGCTGCCGTCATTTTTGCGGTATTCATCGCACAGCTCACGCAGCTCTTTTTCGCGCAGGGCCCAGTCGATATGGCCGTTAGCCTTATTGTGGCAGGCATGGCAGGCATCGCAGGTGCCGTCGTCCTGAATGACCATCGTCTTTTTAATGGACTTGATCGTATGTTCAAATTCATAGCAGGAGTTCGGCTTCTGGTTGCTCATCACGCATTCATTACAGAACTGTACATGTTTGGGCAGGCCGTAATAAGCTTCCAGCTGATCCTCCGGGATATCGGGCGCGTATTTGGCGTAATCGATTTCGACATAACGAGGATTCTTTTCCATATTTCTCACTCTCATTCCATCCGTGGTAATTCCTATTGAACCAAAAAAGGCGCTGTCCGTATAGCAATGCTATCGGACAGCGCCTTTGCTGTTCTGTGGATATTATAGCACAGCACCCTGCTGTTTGCAAGATGCCAGCCTATTTTTTACATCGGTGCAGTGCTTTTTATTTCTGGCTGACCACTGCGCCGTTGATCAGAACAGCTTTCACGTTGGTCATAACCTCAAACGGGCAGCCATCGGTCAGCACCAGGTCTGCATCCTTGCCGACCTCGATGGAGCCAACACGGTCAGCAATGCCGATGTGCTTGGCCGGGTTGATGGTGATGGCCTGCAATGCGGCAAACGGATCCATGCCGGCTTTGACCGCCATACCGGCGCACAGCGGCAGGTACTGCTGCGGAATGACCGAGTTATCTGTAATGATGGAAACATGGCAGCCCGCTTTTGCCAGAACGCCCGGCGTTTCCCAGGATTTGTTCTGCAGTTCAAACTTGCTGGCAAAGGTCAGGCTGGGGCCGACGGCCATGGGGATATTGCTTTCCTTGGCCAGTTCGTCCACGATCAGGTGGCCTTCGGTCACATGTTCCAGCGTCAGGCCCACATCGAACTCTTTGGCAATGCGGATGGCGGTAAAGATATCGTTGGCCTGGTGTGCATGGGCTTTCAGGGGAATGGTGTGGTCCAGCACCGGCAGCAAGGCTTCCAGCTTCTGGTTATAAGCGGGCATTTTGGTCACATCGCCGTTTGCGGCAGCCTTGCGGGCACCGTAATCCCTGGCGGAAGCCAGCGCCCCGCGCAGGAACGCAGCGGTGGACATGCGGGTAGAATCGCATTTATCTTTATAGCAGCGCTTGGGGTTTTCGCCAAAGGCACATTTCATGGCAACGGCTTCCTTGATGATCATGTTGTCCACACGCTCGCCCACCGTCTTGATGGCGGTAAAGGTGCCGCCCAGCACATTAGCGCTGCCCGGCCCGGTGCACACGCAGGTAATGCCTGCTTCCCGTGCATGGGCAAAGGAGGGATCGCGAGGGTTGATGCCGTCAATGGCGCGCAGCTGCGGGGTCCAGATGTCATTCATCTCGTTGTAGTCGTAGCCTTCGTACCCGATGCCATAACCATCCAGGCCGATATGGGTGTGCGCATCCACAAAACCGGGGAAAATATCCAGCCCGGCAGCATCCAGCACGGCGATATCGGCGGGCACGTTCAGTTCATGCCCCATGGCAACAATGCGGCCGTTTTCCAGCAGCAGGTCGATCTGCTGTGGTTCCGGGTGAACGGCATCATGAACCCGGCCCCCGCGCACCAGCAGCGGCGCGGCGGTATGTTCTGTATTCTGCATCATTGATTGATCCTTTTTTCAGCCCTGTTATACTTCAAAATCCAGGCAGGTGCGCACGGCGGTATAGGGGCGCACTTTGCCATCAGCCACAGCCACATGGGCCGGGTGAACGGCATAGCCTTTCAGGGCGGCTTCATCCACAAAGGTGGTATCCAGCATCAGGTCCGCATTGGCGGAGCTGGGCAGGGCCTTGGTGTAAACATGGATCTCCGTCAAACCGGGAATCTGCCCGGCCAGACCTTCCAGCCCGGCTTTGATATCCGCCTTGACGGTTTCCTGTTCAGCGGCGGGCATCTCTTTCAGTTTCCACAAAATAACATGACGTACCATTATTTATTTTCCTCCCAGATGGGGTGTTTCAGCACCCACTCGCCGCAGTCGTTCTTTTCAAACAGATCACGGTTATAGAACTTGTCCATGATCTTCCAGAACTCGCTCTCGGTGTAGCCGCAGAAATCGCAGAAATCACGCACACACAGCGGGTCCAGCTTGCCATCGCGGGCCTTAATGATGGGAATGGCTTCCTCGCGGGTCATCATGCCATAGCGGATATAGCGGGCGGTATAGTCGGTTGCAGCGGCATGGCCGAACTTGGGGTACTTGAGCCAGGAGTGCACCAGGTAGGCGCGGGAATCGATCTGGTCAAAGTTTTCGGCATGGTGGGTGCGGTCCCATTCATGGGTCAGGTCATGGAAGCCGTGCTCCTTGGCGATCTGGTAGTTCTTGTAGCTGTTCCAGGGCACAAAGTAGCTCATATAGAACGGGTCCAGCTTCGCGCGCTCTTCGGCAGAGGGGGCCAGCGTCAGGGACAGGTCGTTTTCGGTCACGCCGTCGCCCACCAGCTCTTCCATCGGGAAGCCGACCGCCACGCCATTTTCGATCTGATCCATGGCGGAATAAGTCTCCTTATCGGAGCAGCCGCCGTATTCAAAGCTGACGTTCTCGCCATAGCACAGCATGGGGGTGTTGAACTTGGCTGCCATGTGCAGCGGGAAGGTATAGATCAGGCGGTCCACATACCAGGTGGGCTTGCCGTATTTTTCAAAGAACTTGCGCATCAGCACTTTCTGGGCGCGGATGTTGGGCTTGCAGCTGATGATGGTGCAGCCGAATTCCTCGCTGATGTTTTTCAGGTTATGGATGCCGGCCTGCGTCATGGGGAAGTTATCCTCCACGCTGAACAGGATGGGGTTCATGTGCATGACTTCTTTCAGCATCCAAACCTGGAAGTGGCTGTCCTTGCCGCCGGAAACAGCAACAGCGCAGTCATAACCGCCGGGGCCGTTCATGCCGCGGTACTTGTTGCAGTAGGCTTCAAACTCCTTAAAGCGGGCGTCCCAGTCCACATTTTTGCGGTTTTCGTAATGGCGGCAGGCGCTGCAAACGCCCTCAGAGTCAAAGGTGATACCGGGGCGGGTGTCCGGCATGGTACATTTTTTGCAATAACGCATAACAGGTTCTCCTTTGCTGTTTCTTATCCAATCTGCCGGGTGTCCGGCAGAATATTTCTACTTATTGTTATCATACCCGATTTTGCCTGCATTGGCAAGTAGCGCGCAGCGCAAGACACGTCAGAATGCACGTTTTTCTTTTGGGCTGCACCGAACCTTCCCTGCCCTGCAAATTCAAGCGTCGATGGGGGCATCGACACGCAGAATTATGCGGTATTGCTTTCAAATTTTACATATGTAACCATTCCCAAGGCTATGCGGTTGTGGTATGATGATAGTTAATGATGTTCACTTTGAAGGAGGAATAAATTTTGAAAGGGACCCTAAAACTGCGCACAGCCAGCCTGGCTGCGGCAGCTGTTATGGCAGCAGGGCTGTTTGCGGCGCTGCCTGCGGCGGCCGAAACCAGCACACCGGAAACCGCACAGGAAGATTCCGGCGTACCGTATGATGTGGCAAACGGGCTGGAAAACAGCTTCCGCTACAAAGATGGCGTGCCGATCTATGATGATTCCGTGCCCGCCATCGAGTGGGAGGATATTGTCCAACAGGACGCTGCCACCTACAGTTCCAACGGCATTGCCACCTGCAGCGTTACTTATAACGGCTTTGATGTCAGCTACCATCAGGGCACCGTTGACTGGGACGCCGTTAAAAATTCCGGCATTGATTTTGTCATGATTCGCTGCGGCATTGGCAGCGAATACGACGGCGTGGGCGAAAACAAACAGGATGACGCCCAGTGGTACCGCAACGTAAGCGAGTGTGAACGGCTTGGCATCCCCTATGGCGTGTACCTTTACTCTTACGCTGAAAATACCGATATGGCCGCCAGTGAGGCCCGCCATACCCTGAGCCTTTTGAGCGGGCACAACCCCACCCTGCCGGTATTTCTGGACATTGAACACACCCGTAACGGCAACCCCATCGCCAGCAACTCTACTTACGGCGATATTGCCCAGACCTGGTGCAATATGGTTTCCAACGCCGGCTACCGCGTGGGCATTTACTCTTACTATTATTTCTTCCAGAATTACCTGACGGACTCTCGGTTCAGCAATTCCGGATGGTACAAGTGGATGGCCGACTACCGTTCCGGCGTAAGCTATGACGGCAGCAGCTGCAACATGTGGCAGTACAGCAACAAAGGTACGGTTCCCGGTGTGGATGCCAATGTTGACTTGAACTACTGGTTTGGCGAGTATCCCGGCAATAACAACTACTACACCGGCTGGCGCAGCGAGAACGGCCGCGATTACTGGTATGAGAACGGCGTAAAGCAGGGCACCACAGGCCGCGGCAAGGAAATTTATGATTCCGGCAGCAACGCCTGGTACTGGCTGGATGCCAACCAGGGCGGTGCCAAGGCCGTGAATAAAGACGTTTATCAGGAATCCAACGGCGGCAAATGGGTGCGCTATGATGCCAACGGCCACATGGTAAAAGGTGAGGACTGCCAGAACGGCAAGTGGTACTATTTTGAGCCGGTCACCGGTGCCATGATCAAAGGCCCCTGGACCCTGCCGGATGGCCGCAAGGTGTACTATGACCCCAAGACCGGTATTATGCAGTATGGTTCCGTTGCGGTAAACAACCAGCTGTACTACTTCGACCCCGTTTACGGCAAAATGACCAGCGGCACGCCGGGCAACTTCTGGTACACGATTGATGGCAAGAGCTACTGGTACGAAAACTGGGTGCGCCAGGGCTGGCAGCCCAGCAACGCCAACTACCGCGGCAAAGAGATCTATGACCCCGCCAGCGGTGCCTGGTACTGGCTGGACAGCGTGCAGCAGGGTGCCAAAGCCGTAAGCAAGGAAGTATACCAGGATTCCAACGGCGGCAAGTGGGTGCGGTATGACGCCAACGGCGCTATGATCAAAGGCTGGTACGCCCAGGATGGCAAGCGCTGGTATTACGACCTGAACACCGGTGCCATGTACAAGGGCTGGAGCACCATTGATGGTCAAACCTACCACTTTGATGAAACCACCGGCGTACTGATCCAGTGATATACACAGGCAAAACCACATAAAGAAAAATCAGCGCCCGTACCGGATCCTTACAGTCCGGTGCGGGCGCTGCTGCATATCAGGATTATTATTTCTTTATTCTTCGTCTGTCCGCTTTTCGCGGCCCACTTTTGTGGCAACGCCGTGGCGCAGGCGGCTGAGAGTGACCGGGGTAATGCCCAAAAACGATGCAATATAGCGGTTATTGACCATATCTACCATGCCGGGATACTCCTTGCAGAACCATTCGAACCGCTCGGTCGCGTCCCCCTGGCTCAGGCTCACGGCGCGGGACTGATAGATCATGCCCCACTTGATGATCTGCTCCTGATAGACGCGGATCACCTCCGGCTCATCTTTCATGTTCTGCAACACATAATCAATGGGCAGCAAAATCAGGGTTGATGGAACCATTGCCTGGTCCGTGCTGATATGGCAGCCGGTCAGGTCCATGTTGGAAAGCACCACATCGCCGCGGCTCATGGTAAAGCCCACGGTTTTCTCTTTGCCCTCACTATCCAAGGTAACACAGCGCATCATGCCTTCGATCAAAAACGGCAGCATGGTCTGGCGTTCCCCTTTTTTATTCAGGATCTCCCCTTTTTGCAGCGTTACCGCCTGGGATACCGCCTCCAGCTTATCCAACAGTTCTTCGGAATGGACCCCAAGATCTTCCCGGTAGAACTGCCGGATATCAACATTCCGTGCTTTCTCCATGTGTGTTTCTCCCCTTCAGGCATATCTTTTTTTGTCTCTTCGCATCCGGGGCACACAGCCAGCCCGCAACTTGCTGGCAGTGTTACCCCCCCCCCATAAATAATATGCGCTCCTGTTTTCTTCGTTTTTGTTCATAGCCAACATATTCGGTATTATAACACATATGACTTCCGCATTTCATTATCATATGTTAACATTGAATTTTTTTCTTCATTATTTCCATTTTGCACAAAAAAGAGGCCCAAAAACTGTCTTTTCGACAGTTCCGGGCCTCTTTTACTTTATTTGAGTGCTTAGTCAACGATCAAGCTCTTACCGGTCATCTCCGAGGGTACCGGCAGGCCGATATAAGGCAGCATGGTGGGGGCAATATCTGCCAGGCAGCCGCCCTCGCGCAGCTTCACATCGCCGCAGCCGATGGCCACAAACGGCACCGGGTTGGTGGTGTGGGCGGTAAACGGGGTGCCGTCCGGGTTCTTCATCTTTTCGGCGTTGCCGTGGTCAGCGGTCAGGAACACGCAGCCACCGGCGTTCAGCACAGCGGTCACAACCTCGTTCACAGCGGCATCAACAGCTTCCACAGCCTTGACAGCGGAATCAAACACGCCGGTATGGCCGACCATATCGCAGTTGGCAAAGTTCAGGACGATCACATCGTACTTGCCGCTCTCAATGCGGGCCTTGCACTCGTCAGCAACCTCCGGGGCGCTCATCTGGGGTTTCAGGTCATAGGTGGGCACATCCTTCGGGCTGGGGATCACCTTGCGGTCCTCGCCCTCATAGGGGGCTTCCACACCGCCGTTGAAGAAGAAGGTCACATGGGCGTACTTCTCGGTCTCGGCAATGCGCAGCTGGGTCTTACCGTTCTTGGAAAGATACTCGCCCAGAACGTTGCTCAGCTCAACCGGCGGGTAGGCAACTTCGCAGTTGGGCATGGTAGCATCATACTCGGCCATGCAGACATAGTGAACCTGTTTGCGGCCGCCGCGGCGCTCAAAGCCGGTAAAGGCATCATCGCAGAAAATGCGGGTCATCTGGCGGGCACGGTCGGGGCGGAAGTTCATGAAGATGATGGTATCGCCATCCTCCACGCGGCCACCCTCACAGGTAACGGCGGGGATCACGAATTCATCAGTCTTGCCGTCCGCATAAGAAGCCTCAATGGCCTCCTGTGCATTGGCGGCATGGTTGCCCTCGCCGTAAACAAAAGCGGCATAAGCCTTTTCTTCACGGTCCCAGTTGTTGTCACGGTCCATAGCATAGTAACGGCCGCTGACACTGGCGATGGTGCCAATACCCAGCTCGTCCAGCTTGGCCTGCAGGTCAGCCAGGAATCCCTTACCGGAATGGGGGTCGGTATCACGGCCGTCCATGATGCAGTGCAGATAAACCTTGGTTGCGCCCATATGCTTGGCCATTTCCAGCACGCCGAACCAGTGATCGGCATGGCTGTGAACGCCGCCGGTACCAACCAGGCCCATCAGGTGGATGGCCTTGCCGGCATCAATGGCAGCTTTCATGTTCTTGACCAGCACGGGGTTCTTGAACATTTCGCCGTCCTTGATGGACTTGGTGATCAGGGTGAGCTGCTGGTACACGATGCGGCCAGCACCCATGTTGGTATGGCCAACTTCAGAGTTGCCCATCTGGCCATCTGGCAGGCCGACAGCCATGCCAGATGCGTTGATGGTGGTCATAGGGTAATTTTTCATCAGTGCATCCAGATGCGGCTTGTTGGCAGCAACAACGGCGTTGCCATAGGTTTCGTCCGGGGTCCAGCCGAAGCCGTCCATGATGCAGAGCATTACAGGTTTCTTTGCCATTGATTGGTTCTCCCTTAGTTTTAGTTAGGGCAACACCGCACAATTCCCGCCTTACGGCTTAAGCACCGCTCCAGCGGCTGCGGCACGGCATCTGCGTTGCCAAAATGCTCGATAATGTCGGGTTGCGGTACCCGCATCGTGCTTCGGGGGCAAAAGCCCCTCGCACTCTGCGACCGCTGCCCCTGCTTCGGTTCGCTGCATCCGCCACTGGCGGCGCTCACCTTTGCAGCATCCAGTATTATCTGCGCTTTTGGCTTAGCATCTGCCGCACCTCGCTCGCCGTATCGGCACTTAGAATTATGCGGTATTGCCTTAGAAGTTAGGAGGGAGGAGTTAGGAGTTTGTGGTGGACAAAGGCTCGTTACGCATCCCACCGTAGGGGCGCACAGAATAATAGATACCATTTTAGTGCCACACTTGGCTTCCCTTGAGGGAAGCTGTCTGCGCAGCAGACTGAAAGGTGGTTCCATCGGCTCAAGCCTTTCCGGTTCAGCCAATTCCTAATTTCTCATTCCTAATTGCTCATTCATTCTCAGCCTTTGGTAGCAGCTTCCACGATAACAGCAAACTGGTCTGCTTTCAGGGATGCGCCGCCAATCAGGCCGCCGTCAACATCGGGCTTGGAGAGCAGTTCCTCTGCGTTTTTGGGGTTCATGCTGCCGCCGTACTGAACGGTCAGTGCCTTGGCGGCGTCAGCGCCGTACAGCTCGCCAACCACCTTGCGGATGGCTGCGCAGACTTCCTCAGCCTGGTCAGCGGTAGCGGTCTTGCCGGTGCCGATGGCCCAGATGGGCTCGTAAGCGATAACAACGTTCTTCAGCTCGTCAGCGGTCACGCCGTTCAGAGCGATCTTGACCTGCATGCGGATCAGCTCTTCGGTCACGCCCTGTTCGCGCTGGGTCAGGCTTTCGCCCACGCAGATGATGGGCTTCAGGCCGCCGGCCAGTGCAGCCTTGGCGCGCTTGTTGACGGTTTCATCGGTTTCAGCAAAATACTGGCGGCGCTCGCTGTGGCCAACCACAACGTACTCAACGCCCAGGTCGGTCAGCATGTCAGCGCTGATCTCGCCGGTAAAAGCGCCGGATTTTTCAAAGTGAACGTTCTCAGCGCCAACATGGATGTTGGTGCCCTTGGTTTTGGCAACGGCGGTCACCAGGTCGGTGAACGGCACGCAGATCACAACTTCGCAGCCTGCATCCTTAACAGCGGGGATCAGGGCGTCAATCAGCTCAGCAGCCTCGGTAGCGGTCTTGTTCATTTTCCAGTTACCGGCAATAATTGCCTTACGGTTCTGTTTATCCATGATAAAAACTCCTTCTTATTGACTACTTATTTGCTTGCGTGGATTTTCTTTGTTGTCCACCATGCAGGCTACATAACAAAAAGAGCGCAGCGGCTAAGCCGCCGCGCTCCTGCGGTTTTTTAATTATGCGTTCTGGATAACGGCAATGCCGGGCAGCTCTTTGCCTTCCAGGTATTCCAGGGAAGCACCGCCGCCGGTGGAGATGTGGGTCATCTTGTCGCCCAGGCCCATCTGCTGCACAGCAGCTGCAGAATCGCCGCCGCCGATCACAGTGGTAGCGCCGCTTTCAGCCATAGCCTTGGCAACAGCCAGGGTGCCGGCTGCCAGGGTCGGGTTTTCAAACACGCCCATGGGGCCGTTCCAGACAACGGTCTTAGAAGCTTTGACGGCATCAGCAAACAGCTTCATGCTCTCGGGGCCGATATCGCAGCCTTCCATGTCAGCCGGGATTGCGGTAACGGGAACGATCTTAACTTCGACAGGTGCGTCGATAGGATCGGGGAAGTCAGCAACGCAGGCAGCGTCAACGGGCAGCAGCAGCTTAACGCCCTTTTCCTGTGCCTTAGCCATCATTTCCTTGCAGTAGTCGATCTTGGAATCGTCAACCAGGCTCTTGCCGATCTCATAGCCCTGTGCCTTCAGGAAGGTGTAGGCCATGCCGCCGCCGATGATCAGGGTATCGACCTTTTCCAGCAGGTTGGAGATAACGTTCAGCTTATCAGCAACCTTAGCGCCGCCCAGAATAGCGGTGAAGGGGCGCTCCGGGTTGTTGACGGCGTTGCCCAGGTACTTGATTTCCTTTTCCATCAGGTAGCCAACAGCGGTATCCTTAACATAGTTGGTCACACCTGCGGTGGAGCAGTGTGCACGGTGGCAGGAGCCGAAAGCATCGTCAACGTAAGCGTCAGCCAGGCTGGCCAGCTCTTCGCTGAAGGTGTCGATATTCTTGGTTTCTTCCTTGCGGAAACGGGTGTTCTGGAGCAGAACAACATCGCCGTTGCCCATGGTGGCAACAGCAGCCTTGGCCTGGTTGCCAACAACGTTGTCGTCATCAGCAAAGGTAACCGGCTGGCCCAGCTTTTCGCTCAGGCGAACAGCAACGGGAGCCAGGCTGAACTTGGCTTCGGGGCCGTTCTTCGGCTTGCCCAGATGGCTGCACAGGATAACCTTTGCGCCGTCAGCGATCAGCTTTTTGATGGTCGGCAGAGCCGCATTGATGCGGTTGTCGTTGGTGATCACACCGTCCTTCATCGGGACATTGAAATCGCAGCGGACAAGCACGCGCTTGCCAGCGTAGTTTTCGTCATCAATCGTCTTTTTGCCCAAACCCATGGTAAAAAACTCCTCTCGGTAATTTATATTAGCCTTGTGCTTTGGTACTGTTTGGCACAGGGGGCAGACAGCCCCTTTTGCCCTGCCTATATTATACGCAGAATCTGCAGTTTGCGCAAGGGGTATTTGACACATTATTAACAAAATCCCTCAAAAAAATACCACCCGCCACGCCATGCCTTTTGGGCAGTTTGCAGCAGGCAGGTATTTTTTTGCGGTTTGCCGGGTTCCGGTACGGCTTTATTTTACAGGCCCTGCACCAGAATAAACACGATCAGCAGCGGTAGCACCACGCTGAAATACGGCTTGAACCACCGCGGCAGGCGCAGGCCCTTGCCGGTATTGGCTTCGGTTAAGTAGTTATCAAAGCCCCAGCCCCACCTGGTTACGCAGAACAGCAGGTAGATCAAGCTGCCAATGGGCAGCAGCAGGTTGCTGACCAAAAAGTCCTCAGCATCCAGCACGGTGCTGCCGGGACCCATGGGCTGCACACCGCTCCACAGGTTAAAGCCCAGAATGCAGGGCACGCTGGCCAGCAGGATGAACACCGTTCCAACGGCACAGGCGCGTTTCAGGCTCCAGCCAAAGCTTTCCTGCAGGCAGGCCAGAATGTTCTGGAACACAGCAATGATGGTAGAAAAGCTGGCAAAGGTCATAAATACAAAGAACAGTGTACCCCACAGGCGGCCGCCCGTCATATTGGCAAATACATTGGGCAGGGTGATAAAGATCAGCTTGGGGCCTGCATCCGGGCTGACCCCGTAAGAGAAGCAGGCCGGGAAGATGATCAGGCCGGAACAGATGGCCACGCAGGTATCCAGCGCGCAGATGCGCAGGGACTCGCCCGCCAGGGTATAATCCCGGCTCATGTAGCTGCCAAAGATTTCCATAGCGCCAACGCCAAGGCTGAGGGTAAAGAACGCCTGGTTCATGGCAGCCACAATGACATTGCCAATGCCCATTTCGGCGGCACGGTTCCAGTCCGGCAGCAGGTAGAACGCCAGGCCCTCGCCCGCGCCGGGCAGCACAAAGCTGTGCACAGCCAGAACCAGGATCAGCACAAACAGCGCGCCCATCATCCATTTGCCAATGCGTTCAATGCCGTTCTGCAAACCGCGGCTGCAGACAAAAAAGCCCAGCAGCACGGTAATGGCCATCCAGACAATCTGCTCGAACGGGTCGGCCAGCAGGTCGGCGTACACGCCGCTGACGGCATCGGCGGCCAGGCCGGTGAATGTACCCTTGACAAACCGGAAGAAATAGGCCAGCATCCAGCCGCTGACGGTGGTGTAATACATCATCAGCACGCAGCAGCCAATCAGGCAGGCCCAGCCGTGCAGGTGCCACTTGCTGCCTTTGGGTTCCAGCGCACGGTAGGCTGTGCCCGCGCTGCCGTGGCCCGCACGGCCAACAGCCAGCTCCATGGTAAGCACCGGTGCTCCCATCAAAACCAGGAACAGCAGGTAGAACAGCACAAATACGCCGCCGCCATACTGGCCCGTTACGGTCGGGAAGCGCCACACATTGCCAATGCCGATGGCGCAGCCTGCGCTGACCATCAAAAAGCCAATGCGTGAAGCAAATGATTCACGTTTCAATCTCAACATCCTCCCTCATTGTAAGCAGCGGCAGATAGTTGCCGCATGTCAAAAAGCATTGTTGGGGCGCGGTCAGCGGGCGTACATCATGCTCCCATCACCCCCGCGCAACATTACTTTTCAACGCCCGGTAACCACTGCCGGCTGCTTACACAGCAATGTTATTATTATACGTTCCCCGGCACGGCAGTTCAAGAGGGCAGGCCCTCCCATCCACTCCGGCATTTTTTACAAAAAACAGCCTGTTTTCATGTACAGGATGGCGGTTTGCCATCCTCTGCCCCTTCGGGTGGTTCAGATTTTGCCTCGGGCAATCTTGGTATTATCCTGGGTGCGGTCGCGCAGGGCTTCAACCGGATGGGGCTTTTCTTCAAAGCGGTAGTCCTTGCCGCTGGTGCCAATGTGCTCTTCAATCACCTGGTGGCTGGCCACGCGGGCAGCGTCCGGGCAGACGGCAGCCTGGTAAGCATAGTAGGGTGCATCTTTGGTCAGGGTCTCCACCGGAATGGCGGGGTCATCCTGCACAGCGGTGTTCAAAATGGTGGTTTTGAGCACCTTGCGCAGATATTCTTTCTGGGGGCCAAAGCGCAGCAGTTCCGGGAAAGTCCCATCCGGGATGATCTGGCAGGCTTCCTTGCCCTCGTACTGTTTCAGCAGGGCTTCGGCGGCATGCAGGTGGCTGCACTCCTGCTCAAAATGCTGCTCCCAGATCTTTTTAATATGCAGGTCGGTTTCATCCTCCACGCAGGACCAATAAAGGTAGCACTCGGTATATTCATGCAGCAGCAGGTTTTCCAGCCAAGTCATGCCGGGGTCCAGCAGAGCGCCGTACTGGGTCACATGCTGTTCTTCGATCATGCCGATCTCCTGGTACAGCCTGCGGCCAAGGTCACTGTCATAAAAGGTGCCGATGTTCATATAATAGTTCATCGTCTGCTGTTCGGCGGCGGTGATAATGGCGGCGTTCAGCTTGGTGATGGGGGCCGCCGTGGCCGCGCTGATGGGCTTGCGCACGCTGTCCCGCGGGTGGCGGTGCTCCGCAATGGTGGGGCGGCCGGGCATGATCTCGGTATAGCAGCCCACCAGCCGCTCGGCGTGGATACCGCGTTCCAGTTCCAGCAGATCCGCATAGCGGTACAGGTGGTCAAAATCCTCCAGCAGAGCCAGGTTCATCACCTGCACCACATAGGCGTCCGGCTCCCGCTGGGCCAGAATAGCCGTCAGGTCCACGGCCAGCTGCTCGTACCCGATGGTGGTTTCCAGAATACTTTCGTTGATCGGCTTTAAGCAGGCAATTCGCTTTTGCTGTTGCTGCTCGGTGCGGCGCAGCACGGCAAGTTCCCGGCGCAGGTCGTTGTTGGTGCAGTGGCGGTGGAACTGGTGGGAGAACCAGTTGGCCTCGTACTCGGTGCCGTTCATTAAAATAATACGCAGCCGGGTGTAGGGGTCCACCTCGTTTTTGTCATAGGGGCGGGGGTAAAGTTTCTGCCAGTCCATATAGTAGCGGTCGGCGGGTTTGGTTTTTACCTCAAAGGGGTTCATTTTTGCAGGCATATACAGTGCTCCTTTCGTCATCGGGGTTCATTGTTCAGTATGCCCGCAAATGGGCGGCAATACACAAAAAGCCCCCGGCAGAGCGTAAAATACTCTGCCGGGGGCCGTGGTTTTAGGGTTAAGCCAACATCAAGCTAAGCTGTTACGCTTAGGGCAATACCGCATAATTCTAAGTGCCGATACGGCGAGCGAGGTGCGGCAGATGCTAAGCCAAAAGCGCAGA
>ENA-UEQP01000241-UEQP01000241.1-human-gut-metagenome-genome-assembly--contig:-NODE-241-length-65223-cov-23.459261_pt1 | contig 65223 bp, 84 predicted proteins | sample MGYA00242951_ERZ507951 | MGnify/ENA primary metagenome ERZ507951 (study PRJEB26167, sample SAMN06115539) | human gut metagenome | host: Homo sapiens | place: China:Shanxi | collected 2015-11-18...
TTTCAGGTGATCCACATCTGCGGAAAAGGCAATCTGGATGAATCCCTGATCGGGACTTCCGGCTATGTCCAGTATGAATATGTTGATAGTCCGCTGAAGCACTTATTTGCGGCAGCTGACCTGATTGTCTCCCGTGCAGGCGCAAACTCGATCTGCGAGATCCTTGCACTCAGGAAACCGAACGTCCTGATTCCGCTCTCCGCAGCAGCCAGCCGCGGTGACCAGATCCTGAACGCAAATTCCTTTGCAAAACAGGGCTACTCCACAGTATTGGAAGAGGAGCAGGTAACGGATTCCACTCTGTTTGAAGCGATTCACAATACTTATGAGAACCGCCGGACATTCATTGAAAATATGGAAAAGAGCCATTTAAATAATGCAGTCGATACGATCATGAAACTGATTAATGATTGTGCCGATCACAAATGATCCTTGTCTATACAGCTTTGCAGTTTTTCCTTTAAGTACTTTCTGGCCCTTGAGATTCGCGAGCGGCACACGTCGTTCGTGATTTCAAGGCGCTTGGAAATTTCCTCTGTTGTCAATTCCTGAATGAAATACATCACCGTGACATCTTTCCACGGTTTCTTTAAACCATCCAGCACTTCATATATCTGACCGCAGCTTTCTCTGCTGATCACTGCCTGAAGCGGATCGTATTTCGTGTGATCCGCAATATAATCCAGTTCACTTACATCTTCGTCTTCATTTGGTCCGATGCTTCGTTTTTCTCTTCTGAAATAATCGATACATTTATTCTCAACAATACGTGCCAACATTGCCTTAATAGCTTTTTCGTTCTCCAGCTTTCCGATGTAATCCGCCCGGTAGAATGACCAGAATGCCTCCATGACGATATCTTCCACATCATCATAAGGCACCCCGATCGAGACTGCCAGCTTCATATACATTTGAGCGTATTCCGTAATCAGTGCCTGCAGCAGTTCATCTTTGTCCTGCGGCATAATATCTCCTTTAAAACAGTTCTGATTACATTGCACCTTTGATCTTCTCTGCTGTTTCAGCAAGTACTTCCGGTTTTTCCTCTCCCGGTGTCCATCCTGCGATAACCGGACCGCCTTCGTAGCGCGGAATTACATGTACATGGAAATGGAATACTGTCTGGCCCGCCGCCTCGCCGTTATTCTGAACCAGATTAAAGCCCGCGCAGCCCAGAGATTTTTTCATTGCGGTTCCGAGTTTCGCTCCTAACGGCAGGACCTTTGCAGCGATCTTCGGATCCAGTTCCGTAACATCCTTAAAGTGTTCTTTCGGAAGGATCAGTGCATGACCTTTCGATGCCGGACCAAGATCCAGAATTACACGGAAGTCTTCATCCTCATATACAGTTGAAGACGGAATCTCTCCATTTGCGATCTTACAGAAAATACAATTACAGTCTTTCATCATTTGTTACCTCCGTTTGCCCACCAGTCTCCAGTAGGCCTATGATATAAAATTATAGCAAGCACAATGCCGATTACAAGGCCAGAAAGGTGTGCAGTATTATCCACACCGGTGCTTGTATAGCCTAAATACAGAGAGAAAAAGATCATGATCACGAGCTGTCTTGTGCTCAGGTCTTCCAACCGTCCTTTGTTGGCTGTGACCACATAAAGCAGACCGCCGACCACTCCGAAAATTGCGCCGGATGCCCCGGCTGATACGGTCATTGTATCAGTCGAGTGCGCCATCATAGACACCCAGTTCGAGCCAATTCCGCAGAGCAGGTAAAATATCAGATACTTCACATGCCCCAGAGCCCGTTCCAGATTATCTCCGAGCACAAACAAAACCAGCATATTGTTCATAATGTGCCTGATCCCAAAATGCATAAACATTGCCGTCAAAAGCCGGTAATATTCCCCATCTTCCAGAACTGCAGGAACGGACATCGCGCCTTTTGTATACATGAAGTACGCATTCTCCGAGGAACCGGTGATCTCCAGATACAGGAAAAACAGCACATTCAAAGCGATCAGAAGTCCATTCACATAAGCCTTTTTTCCATATCGGCTTCCCATGGGTCTCATCCTTTCCATGCTGTTATTTCATGACACCAAGGCCTTTTGCGACGATCGTAATGAAGTCCTGAACATTTGTCACGATGGTCGTTGCGGAAAGGCTTCCACGATCCATCAGCTTGTTTACCACAAACTCGTCCGCGTCAACCGTATAGAGATACACCGGGCGGATCGTTCCGTCCTTCATAACACGGAATGACGGAGTCATATTGCCTGTCGCGATCGTATGGAGCATCGTAGCTAAACAGATCACGCAGGTGGCATCTCTCACCATATCGCGCATCGCGCTCTGTCCTTGATAGGCATCTCCGATCACTTCCGGCATCGGACCGTCATCGCGGATCGAACCGGTCAGGACAAACGGAATATGATTCTTCACGCAGCCATAGATAATACCGTTATCAATATGATTGTCCTCGATAAATTTCGGGATCGAACCACTTCTTCGAACCTTATTCAGTACATCCAGATGATTGTAATGTCCGTTCGGCTGGGATATCTGCGTATAGATATCCTGTCCAAGCGCCGTATGTAACAGAGCCCCTTCCAAATCGTGGGTCGCAAGCGCGTTTCCTGCCATCAGACCATGCGCATATCCATTGTCGATCAGGGACTGCATTGCATTTCTCGCATCATAGTCGAAAGAAAATGCCGGTCCCATGACCCAGACGATTTTTCCGTGTTCCTTCTCATATCGAAGAAGATCCATCAGGCGGTCATAATCTCTCGCATAGGAGGTCTCTCTGCTTCGTCCCTGACGGAACACAAATTTATCTGCCAATGCGTCTTCTTCTGTCTGGAATCCTGTACTGTGGACGTAGATGCCTTCCTCACATGCCTCGCTGCGGCCAAGAATGACCTTGTCTCCCTTTTTGAGATTCCGGTTTTCGACCACCTCCAGATGTCCATCCGGGCAGATCACTACACTGGAATCCATGCGGCTTTCTTCCGCTAACACCCATTTCCCCTGAATTTTGAAATACTCCGGGAACATGGACGTGCTGTGAAAATATTCGGGGGCAACCCCATCCATCTCCACAACCTCCCATTTTGCATCAGGCGCTTTGGTAAACGGTTCCTGCGAAAAATCGGGCTGATGATATTCTGGCATCTGAAAAGCCATAATATTCCTCCTTTCATCATTGATGGATATATCATAGACCAAATGATAAAAAAACACCACCCCTGTTTTATATTTTCGTTTTCTCTTTGACGGCACTTCTGCCCGTGACTGTGAATGTACGGAACCGTTGCAGGCATCCTACAAAAACCGATATCTCTGATCCGCAAACGAAAGCATTTCTCCCGGTTCTATATGCACGCTCTCATTTGTCTCCAGAAATCGCCCGTTTACACTGGTTCCATTCGTTGAGTTTAGATCCGTGATCCCCATCTTCCTCGATCTTTGCATGGATCCGGCTGATCTGCGGCAGATTCAGGCAAAGATCAGAAATTTCCCGGTTTTTTCCGATAATAAATGGGAAATAACGGATCGGCACGTCCTCGCCTCCATTTTCCGGAACAAGGCGTCTTGTCACCGGATAGATCTGCCGGCCTGTAAGGAGCACTGTCTGCATCTCAGCGTTCTCCGCGACTTCTCTCTGCTCCCTATCGATTCTTATACAATTTTCCTTTATTTCCGGGATTCCCCCTCGTTCCCGGTCCTCTTCTTCCCGGAATTCGACTTCCCATTCTTCTTCCGGCTCCCCCTCTTCTTCCCCGCTCTTTTCCATGCCAAAGAATACCATACCGGCTATCAGCACACCTTCTGCCGCAAAGATCCCCCATTTCCATTCCCAGAGCTGATCGATTCCGCCCCAAAAATAGACTGCCGCCGGAACCGCTGCCACCACGATCACAAGCAGAACCAAAATCGCATATGTCTCACTTTTTAGTTCGTTCTCCTCTGCCAGTGCTTCTGCCTCACCTGAAGGATCCGTCTTTTTTCTCTCAAAAGATCCGTACTTTCGTTCTGTTTCGTTTTGCTTTTCTCCCTGATATCGCGCAGACTCTCCTGCCTCTGCTCCATATTCCCTGACCATTTTTCTCTCTGTTTCATATAATGCTTCCTTTCCAGTATTGTCTCTGAGGTTCTCTTCTTTCCCAGCCTTTTCTCCTGCCATCAGACATCTTTCCAGATCCCGGACTCCCAGATTTTCCTTCTCCCCTGCCCGGAACAGGGCAAATGCCAAAACCACCGCTTCTCCATCTGTGTGGTCCACATGATCCAGAATATATCTTGCCAGTTTCTGAAAACTCTCCTCAAACTGACTGCCATGTCCCGGAAAAAGGCAGAAATTCGCTCTCAGATCATCTGGATCCACATAGATCATATCCGGTTCCAGACAGAGCTGGTCTCCATCCATCAAAAACCGTTCTAATGCCGTCATCGTAACGATCAGGTCACTAGTGATCTGCCGGATCTCCTTTGCCTTGAACGACCGATATTCCACCATTCTGGATAATGACTGTCTCGATGTGATATTAAAATACAGGAATGTTTCCCCATCGATCCGCTTCTCCTGAAACGGCAAAAGTCCGGTGATCCTGTTCTCCGACAACATCCGAAGCGCATAAGATCCCCCAATCTCATTCTCCGGGCGCAATACCATGTAATTCCGGTTCATTTCTCGCTTAAATTCTGTTTTCATCAGTCATCGATCCTGTCTTTTATTCTTCTCAGGGCATCCTGCTGCCTTAGGAATGTCTCCGGGTGAATATCCGCCCGCTCCATGTGAAGACTCCAGTCTCCCGCCGACGCATCCCCCTCCGCTGTCAGCGCTCCAACCTTCAGATGGATCTCATACGTTCCCAGATAAAGCCGCGGATTCCCCATCAGACTTCCTTCCTGCTCAAAAGAATCCGTCTTTTTCTTCTCATCTACGTTATTCCGCGCTCTCTCCAGCGTTTCCTCCAGAATCATACTGCCGGTCACCATGTCATGGACAGTATAAGCATATCGGATAAACGCCGCCATCGACAGGAGAACTACAGAAAGGACCATAGACGCTTCCACTGTTATGCTAGCGCTGTAATTTCTTTCTATATGCATTTCTCTTCTCACACTACCCTTATAAGTATCAGCCACAGTGCCGACGGTAAAAGAAACGGCAAAAAAGGCAGCCTATGTTTCCGGACACTTCCCCCGCCGGTTCCGATCTGCGCGCCAACCATCATCGCAAGCCCAAATATCCCGCAAAAAATCTGACCTGTGATCAACAGCAGTACACATTCCTGCCACTCAAGGAAAAATCCGGATACAATTAAAAACAAGCCATCTCCCTCGCCCAGAAGACCTCCTGTCAGAATACTGACTATCAAAAGTCCGATTCCCGGAATCATAGCAAGAATGATCTCCCCCGGAAAACGCGCCTTCCATACACAGGTTATGATTCCTGCCGCAGCTCCTCCCACCAGCACATCCAGACTGATTCTTCTCGTTCTTAGATCCTGCCAGGCCGCGATGCCCAGAAATACAAAAAACAGATTCATTCCGTTTCCCCCTTTTTTCTCTCGCAGTACGAGCATGCCCCCAGATGCTCCGCCTCCGATTTCGGTATTTCCCTCACATAGGACATCATGGATCTACAATTTTTATCATAGTGAAAATGCTCGCCTGCCGCCGTGATATAGACTGGATCCGATCCATCTCCTTTTTTCCCGCAGATGGCACAGGGGCTCCGCTTTCCTCCCGGGATCCTGCCGCTTTCAGCTTCGGATCTCGTGGCGGTCAGATACTCATTGGAAATATAATGGCAGTCCCGGAACAAATGATATCTCCCCATTCCGGCACCCACATAGACCATCTCTGTCTGCTCATCCGTCATCGGATCCTGATAAGATCCATCTCCTTTTAATTTTCCCGGTATACCGATCCATGAACGCCGTTTTACAGCCACCGTTTCCACCGATTTCCCAAGAACCGTCGAAAAAAACGGGATCTCTTTCTGATATTCCACTATAAATTCGACCTCTCCGTTTTCTCCATAAATTCTGGCTTTCTTCACCGCAGCATGATCCGCATACTGTCCGGCTCTCCCCCGGACCCAGAGGGAGGCCGCCGTCTCCGTGCAGAATGCCGGCAATTCACGATCCCCGGTTTCCGCTGATTCCGCGAGGATCCCATACTGGCTGATCTCCTCCCCGATCCGCTCCATGGCGGTCTGAACCTTTCTCTGCCGGTCAAGCCATATCACCGGCTGGAGAAGTGCCAGAAAGAAGAACAAGGTGAGCGGAAGAACAAGGGCAGCTTCCACTGTCATGGATGCCGGAAGCGAGGAGGTGCACAGATGTACTCTCCCTGCCGGCGGGGTGGCCATAAAAGGCCTATGTACTTGGAGAGACACATTTTCCGAATAAAAAGGTGATGTCACACGATTTTTGAATTTTAAACCGACAGAGAAGAGCACAGCTATACACCCCCTTTCTCTGATTTGATTTCATCGCAGTTGCCCAATGCTTTCACAGCTACAATCAAAAATTTCATTCCTGTTTTCCATTTCTGTTCAAGTCGGCCTCAATAGGATCCCGCTGCGTACACCCTTCCTTTATACTCCTCTTTCTGAAAAAACATGTGCTTCTGCAGGACTTCCGCCTCAAGCTCAATCTGATACGCACAGTTTGCTGCGGAAAAATCCGCCTGTTTCGTCCGGATATTCCACTGGATCAGATCCATCATCCGAAAATTTCTTTCTTTCCGATCCGCAAGGAACATCAGGCAGCTTAGATACTCTGTATAGGTTCTTCCCTCTCCGGAATTCTCCTCTGTCTTCCTCAAAAAGGACTGATCCAAAAGCCCGGAAAGGCTGGTCTTCCAGTTTCCTTCTGTCTTTTGAAATGGAATCTTTCCGCCTGCCAGCAGCGTTCTTACATCCAGCACCGCCTCACCGAATGCCCACATCGTCAGAATAAAAAAGGACAATACCAGCTGGGCCGGTACGATTCCGGCTGATACTGCTGCCGCCAGAGCATCTGCCTCCGCCTTTTTATCCGGAGAATTCAGCAGAAACAGCAGATTCATCGCACCTCTCAAGGTAAGTACCCGGTTCACTGCCTCCTTCAGGTTTTCCCGGTCTGATTTCTTTCCGGCAAGAAGATATTCCATCTCATACTTCAATCGCGATGGTTCCGTCCCGTTTTCCACTAAAAATGAAGAAAAATACAGAGGAACATATGCATTCACAGCCATCTGTCTCGATGCCGTCTTCAAAATTCCGGCATCTTCTGTATCAGGACCTCCCATATGGGTCTGATAGCCCGTTGTGGATGGAATTCCCTTCAGCGAAACAGCCTTCGTTGAAAGCTCTGTCCCTGCCGGAAGAAGGATCTCAAGAAGTTCCCCATCAAAAAAATCCTCCAGACAGTCCAATGCAGCCGCTTTCTTCTTATCTCGCGGATCACAGGCTGCGGATTCTAAATTCTCCATCTCCTCCACACACCGACAGATCTGCACCCAGTCCGTTTCTTCTTCATCTTCGTCCTCTGCAGCCGCTTCCATATCAAGAAATTCACATGCCTCTTCCAAAAGTTCTAGATTCCGCTCCACCTTTGCCTCCATCTGCTGATATCCTGTGATCCGCTCTTTTGCGCTTTTTATCACCTCATTGCAGGCTGATATCTCCTGTCCCAATGTTCCGGATGCCGTCTCATCCTCCAACTGTCCGAGATCTGTCTTCTGATTCTCTGCCTCCAGCCGTTCCACTTCCCTCTGAAACTGATCCACAACCCCCGGAAACCTTCTAAGTTCCCGCTTGAAGTTTGCTGCATGCCGCTTAAACACGGCTGTTCTCTCCTCATCTGCCGCTGCACAGAGTTTTTCTCTGGTTTCTTCCATCGTTCTCAGCGACTTTTCGATCTCCTGCCCTTTTTTTTCAAGTCTGCGCACAGCCCGTCCACCCCCACGGCAGGAATCGTACAGAGTACGGAAATCCCCCGCTTTTTTCACCTGTTCCGCTTCCTTCAGAAGTCCGCTTCCAGACACCGCAAGCTCCGGGACGCGGTACTTCATATAGTCAGCGATTTCCTCCTCCAGCCATCTCCCATCCTCATCCACCATGCGTGTTATTCCGGAGAGTATTACGTTTTCCCGTCTCGCCGGGTACATATTTGCCTGTTCCAGATAAAAATCAAGATAACGGCCGAAGGTCCCCTTGATCGCCGCCTCTGATTCATATTCCAGAAAGAGGAGCTGATAGCGATCCCATAAATTCCGGTTATAGTAACTCATCACCGATGACACCGCTGAATCCGATGCCATCCGAAGATACAGTCTCGCCCCCGCCGTTCTCGCTGATTCCACAAGTCCCAGGATCAGCGCCAACACACATATGATCGTCAAACTCAGAAAAACAGTAATCTCTCCCCGGTATTTCATCTAATATACCTCTTTCGCCTGTTTATTGATCTCCGTAAAAATTCCAGTCAACAGCTTGTTGATCTGGGTCTTGAAAACGATGACCAATCCGATCAGGACCACCAGGATCAGCACTACCTCAATAACTCCAACGCCATCTTCTTCCATAAGAAATCTTTTTAACTGCATACACACACCTCCCATATGTTCCAAAGTTTTCCGATTTTTTCTTGCCGTGTTTTACCGGATACTCCATCGAAATATTCAATCCATCGACAATCTTGCATTCCCTTCTGTCCATTTCATCCCTACAGTGATAAAAAAGCCGGTGCGACCACCATGATCATCACGATCCCCAGCATGAGAAACATCGGGATCAAAAGCTTCGTGGATGCCTCCTCCCCTTTTCTGAGTGCAAGGTCTTTTCTCTGTCGGAACGCCGCCTCCATTTCTTCCTCGAGAAGCCGTCTCAGATCCTTTCCCCCCGTACTCACGCTGTTTCCAAGAAGCGACGCAAATTTCATATAACTTCCGATTCCGATCCGCCGCCCAAACTCCCCGTAGGCGCGGATCTCCGGCATTCCGGTCTCCATCTGATTCAAGGTCGTCTGCATCTCCCTGTATACCGGATGGAGATCCGGCTGCATCTTTCGGGTTCCATCCACCACCTGTTTTTTCCATGCCTGACGCACCGGATATCCGGCTCCCATCAGTACCACGAAGCCTGAGAGCAGTTCCGGATAGTCTGCGATCATCCGTTCCTTCCAGTATTTCTGTTTTTCCTTCTCATCGCTCTTTTCCTTTAAAAACAGGCATAATGCCGCAGCAATCCCAAGAAAGATCAGGCCTCCGTTCCCATCACCGGACGCCGTCCTGTAGTGAAGTGCCTGTCCCTCAAAGCTTTCCGGAAGCGCGACTGTACTGCTCTCCACGTCGGTTTCCACAAGCTGCTCCAGAAATGTCCGAAACGAATCCCCGGATGTCTTTTCCGAAGGAAAAACTGTCACCGGGATCTCTGACCACAATACTGTGCCCCCATTAGAGATCCCCGCTCTCAGAGTCACCTGCGCCCCATTCTCTGGAATATCGTGGCTTAGCAGCCCCATATCACTCACCGTTTCCGGTGCCCCGGATTCCCACCGGACCGAGAGTCCATATGGTTCCAATCGGTTGGTCAGATTCAGGTCATGCCGCACCTCCGATAAAGATTCATTTTCTCCCAGAATCTCTACGGTCAGGTATTCCATGATCTTCGGAAAGTTCTCCTGCATCTCCTCCCTGGACATTTTCCGCTCCGAAACCGTAATAGCGATCTCTTCCTCCTTCTCCCCAAGACCGCCTACAAATAACTCATACTGCCGGTCTCCGCCGCCGTACTCATTGCGCTCCAGAACTGCGTTTCGCACCGGATCCCCCATTTTCCCCGCTGCTTCCGCAAGCCCGTAGAGCGCAAAGCCTGTGATTACACATGCGCCATATTTTCCATACCCGTTTCTATACTTTTTCAACCTGCCTTTTTCTGCTTTCCCACTCATATCCCGATCTCCAGAAAGTTCTTCGCCAGCTGACAGGACATCAGATATATCCCAAGACATACCGTCATCAGGAGCCGCCCGCCTATGGTCGTGTACAGGATTCCAAAGAAGCCCGGCGAAGTCAGTTCAATATAGATGACGATCAGAACCGGGATCACGCTCATGATCTTCTGCTCCATGCGTCTGGATGCCGTTGCTGTCAGGATCTCCTCCTGAATCCGGATCTTTTCCCCAATGATCTCCGCGGTTCTGGCGATAATTTTCATCAGCTCCCCACCGCTCTTTCTCGCAGCGAGAAAAACATCTGCAAAATTTTTTACATCGTCCAGACCGCTCCGCTCTGCGAAATCCCCCAACGCTTCCTCGAATGTCAGATTCATTCGGACCTTCTGCAAAATCAGCCGAATCTCCCTCACGATCATGGAGTCATTCCCATGGATCTCCTCCATTTCCTTTAAACTCACCGCAAACGCATTTTCCACCGAATATCCGGCGTTGAGCCCCGAAGCAACTGCCAGGATCGCGTCCTTAAACTGCCCGCGCAGCGTCTCCAACCGTCTTTTCTTTAATTCTTTTTTCAACAGCAGCGGAAAAAGCAGTCCCATCGGCATCAGGATCAGAAACAGCCCTATGCTCCGATAGAAAACATAATCCAGAACCGCGGCTCCGATAATTCCCTCCGCACCATAGAGCAGCCATTCTTTTTTGCTGAGTTCATAGACCTCATATCTCATACCCTGCAAGTCTGAGCTTTTCCCGGTGCTTAAGCACTCCGATCCTCTCAAGACTTCCTTCCACTTTCCTTCGATCCCGCGTTCCTCCTTCCTGACCTTTTGTCTCCCGGAAAGTGAAAAGGGGATTGAGTATGATCTCGCCGTTTTCAAATCTATCCACCTCCTCAATCGCTGTCACTTTTCGCGTCTTATCCCGCATCCTCGCCACATGCACCATAATGTCCACCGCCGACGCGATCTGACTCCGGATCGCCGGAAGCGGCAGGTCTGCTGCCATCAGGACCATCGTCTCAAGTCTGGAAAGCATGTCCTTCACGCTGTTCGCATGACCGCTGGAAAATCCGCCGTCATGACCCGTATTGAGACTCTGAAGAAGATCCAGCGCCTCTTTTCCGCGTACCTCGCCGATTATCAGGCGATCCGCCCTCAATATAAAAAAGTGAATGTAAAATAAAGGAGGTCTTTCTATGATTTTGTGCTTTGAATTGTCAATGCCGTATGCGGCAAGTTGGAACGGTAAATGGTCCGGAGCGGATCAGGGACACTACATTTTCAAAACGTCCCAGGCTGCTTCTATGGTGAAGCTGTTCTCTAAGCTGGACGGTGGTTCCTGGAGTTATCGCTGGGATGATGGCTGGTGTGCTATGATCTCTGCTCGCGTCGTTGATGCAAAGGAAGCCAGGAAGCTCCGCAAATTAAACGCAGGCTTCTGCGGGTACGACTGGATGGTGCAGGACATCCTCGCCTTCGGTGAAATCAAAAAACGATAGGAGGTGATTCAGCGTGGCTTGTAAAATTAAAACGCTCCTGCAGTGCAAGCACTGCAGCCATGATCTTGAGTTTGCGACAGTGTGTGGTGATCGTCGTATGCCACTTCTCTGGTGTCCCGACTGCGATATTTTGTATCAATATCTCGGACCAGAAGAGGTGACCGTTGATCGTTCAGTGAGCGTTGAACGTGTGCGCGCGCTTGCGAATGAATTCCTGGTTGAAATGTCATAATTACCACCAAAAACCGGCCGAGATCTTTGTGCAAATTACGGTTATAAATAACTTGAATAGTAGCGGCACCAGAGCTAATATACAGACAACCTAAAGGAAAGCAAATAAATGAATCGGAGGTCTTGGTATGAAGCAGTTGAGAAATATAATTGACGTATGGAACATGATTGAAAAGTTTAACCTGCAGGGCTGGGTGGTAAAAGATAGCACCGTGATTCTTCTTCCGGTTGCTGAATACGAACGGCTTCTTGCAAGTGTTAAAAACAAGAATTATATTCGCGGCTTAGTGAGATAGGAGGTCTTGGCTATGTATGAACAATCTTTACTTTGTGGAATTATGAATGATTGGTATGGCAGCATGGAGGATCTGTTCCAGGATCTGAAGCATTACGGATTTGAAGTCCTGGAGTCCAACCGTGAAAGCATCACGGTATCCTGCGACGATGCCGGTGAATATGTTCAGGTTCGCCTGGTGCTTGGCGGAACCGAGCGGACGATTGTTGTTGAGGATTTTGAAGAAGTTTATCGGGAGGATTAAATCATGAGAAAAACAAACCGTGTTTACTTGGTAACCTGGAGCTATCCTGGCGGCGGCTGGGACGTTGTCAGAGCTTACGTCGATACGAAAGCGCAGGCCAGAAAGGCTGCAAAGGATCAGTTCGGATCCGGTATCGAAATCCACGACATTGAACTTTGGGAGAGCTAGTCTCCCAGGTATTAAACCGCCGATGGCAGGTCCGAAGCCCTGCAGGAAGAAGCGCGACGGATACCGTGGATTGATGTTCGACAAGTTTCCCTGGTTTTTAATGTGAAAGCCTGAAGGTCTGGCAGCCCCGCTGGACGTCCTCGTAAACCTTGCACCCGGCCACCGGCCAGAAAGGCGTCGCCTATGATTGTATAAATTTTATCCTGGGTTTTCTGCAGCTTCCCCGCGCAGCTTAATCGAAGCGCTCCACGGTAATCCTTTCAGAAAGGAATGAATCAAAATGTTTGACAAAGAAAAATTGAAACAAGCCATGGATGATCATGGCGATACAAATAAGGCGCTTGCGGTCTTCCTGGGCATGACTGCATCCAATTTCTCGACGATTTGGAACGGGCGGCAGCCATTCCAGCGCAAGCACATAGTCCGGATCGCGGTCCGGTATCAACTCTCCCCACAGGACGTGTGGAATATATTCTTCCTGGCCGATGCTGAGGCCATCAAAAAAGAAGCCAGAGAGGCTTGACCTCCCTGGCTTCTGTCTATGTTTCCGGCATTGATGTCGGGATCATGCTTTGTGTCCGTATGCTGTGTTGAGGCTGATCCAGCCTGCCCCGGACTTTAATCTTCCCCATCCATTTTTCTGCTCTACGATCGTGAATGTTCCCTTGCCGGTGTACGCTCCGGTCCAGTCATAGTTTGTGCCTGGTCCTTTTCTGATGCGCAGATCTGAAATTGTGACGGTCCATTTCAGCTTTGATGGAGCTGCAGCAGGCGCGGTGGATCCACTACTTACCTTGTGGCCATATTTGCTGTTGAGGCTGATCCAACCTGCTCCGGATTTGAGTTTGCCCCAGCCGCCCTTTTCTGCCACGATTGTGAATACTCCCTTGCCGGTGTATCCAGCCGAGTCATAGTTTGTGCCTGGTCCTTTTCTGATGTTCAAATCTGAGACCGTGACCTTATACGCATAGTTGACTGTCGTTGCTCCGGACGGAGCTGGCGCTGGAGCAGGTGCCGGTGTGTTATCCTCTGCTTCTGCAGACAGCTGCGCCTTGAACGTCTGCCACTTCTTATCATCGGATCCGTTCTCCAGGTTCCATCCTTTAATGCCGGGGCAGAGTTTTCCGGTAACGTCATAGTGACGGATTACTCTGCTGGCAGGGATTCCGTATACTTCCATGAGGTATCGTCCCAGCTTGGCTGCATTGGCGAGCGCAGCGTCTGTGAAGTACCAGTTGTCGTCGTTCGGGTTTGTCACGCGGCCGGTCTTATTGGTGCTGCAGATCTCGATGGATATGCAGTTGTGGTTCGTAGCGACTCCGTGGAGCTTGCCGCCCTTGTTTCCGTATGCGCTGCCGCCGACGGCCCAGCAGGAGTATTTCTCCGGATCCGGATTGTACTGTACGATTTCCTCATCGTCTACAATGAAGTCCGCAGTTCCTCCAGCTTTTGGATTTGCAAACCAGGACGCTGTCGCTCTGGCCGATCCTTTTTTGCTCGTTACTCCGGCTGTGTAATGGTATACCAGGTACTTGTCTTTTCCTCTGCCGGTTGAATACAGGCCGTGTGTCCCGGTCTGCTTGATGATGTTGATTTTCATGTTGGTTCCTCCTTCCACGTCGTACTCTGTAAGTTCGTACTGGGTGATCAGACGGTATGTGCTCTCGACGTAGCTGCTGGCAGTCGCATAGCCATCTGCCTTGATAAGCTGCAGGTATTTCTTTGCGTCCGTGACGCCTTTCAGATTTTTGTACCTTGGTTTCTGAATGAATTCGAAGTAACCTTTTACGCCTTCCTCCATGCTGTCGTATACTCTGAAATTGTCCTTGATCGTTGTCAGAGTCCCTGGCGTGTATTCCTCCTTCGTCTCCATGTTCACGCTCTTGCCTGTCCAGGTTGTCCCGCATTTCATTCCGAAGTAGTTATGATACTTGGATGCCAGCTTGCTCTCTCCCCATCCGGATTCCAGGATGGCCTGGGCGATGATAGGGCTGTGTACCAGGATTCCGTATGCTCTCGCGTACTTCTGCACGTGCTTAGCTATGTCTTCGATGAATCTCTGCTGTTTCTCTGTGATTGCCATCTTGCATACCTCCTAAATAAAAAAGGGCAGCCTGGTGGCCGCCCTGGGTGCTTTGTGCTTCTTATTCCTCTGAATCGTCGGATCCAATGTTTGCGGAGTCGGTGAGTCCTTCTCCAATGATGTATGCCACGACGGATGCTCCGGCCATGATGAGTGCCGTTACCTGTGTGGCTGTGTTCTCTGCGCCTCCTGTGGCTACGATCATCATTGATACGAATGATGCCACTGCTGTCCAGAGTTTTCTGCTTGTCAGTTTTCTTTTCCAGTCGATGTTTTTCATGATGTTTGTTCTCCTTCCTCGATGATATGTTTCAGTGCTTGCTCGTTCAGAAAGTTCTTTTGTTCGTGCTTGACCTTCTGAGCGTAGTCCAGGGCTGCGTGCATGTCTCCATTGCAGTGTGCATCCGGGATTCTCTGCACGGCTCTGGCTGTGGCCTCTCCGAGCGCTATGGCTGCGTTCACGCTGTTGATGATGCAGAGTTCATTCTTCTCTCTGATCTGTTCGCGTTCGTCCAGCTGGCGCTGGCGTTCCTCGCGTTCCTCTTTTTCGTTGTCCGCACGCTTCTTGAGATTCTGCTCGATGAGCCAGAAACAGAAGCCTGTGAACGCGGACGGAATGCTGGCGGCCACGACGATTGTTGTCATGTCCATTGGTTCCTACCTCCCTCCTGCATTTAATTTGTTGCAGCTTCTGCATGGCTGCTGGCCTGCCGGGATAAAATAAGCCACGCACTCGCCGCAGGCACCGAAGTACCGGCAGCTTTCCGTGCATGGCTCGTATGTCCTTCTGCAGGTGCTATCTGGATTCCGGTGTAGACACTGGAACCTCTGGCTCTTTCTTTGAGGCGATGATCTCCTGCATTTCTTCATCTGTGATCCATCCTCTCTTGACTGCATTCTTCAGCATTGCTTCGGACGCGCGTCCTTCCTGGTATAATCTTTTCAGTCTTTCATACATTTTACTCACCTCCAAGAATCGCGAGCGTGATGTCGTCGACGCTCTGGTTGATCGACTCGATCTGAGCCTGCTGCTTTGTGACGGTCTTTGTCAGGATTTCCAGCTCTGACGGCTGTTCTCCGGATGCTTCCGCCTCCTTGGCATTCTGGATCCAGGTCTCTGTGTCTGCTGCGACTGCTGCAGCGAGGCCTTCTCTGTAGATCGTGTCTACTGTGTAGCGGTCAAATGTGAAGTATTCCTGTGGCTCCTGGTCTTCTCCTGAAGCCTGGCGTGTGAACGGTCCCTGGATATTGTCATACAAAATGACGGTGCAGGATCTTCCTTCGATTGGCGGGAGCGCCTCAATTTCAAACTGCGACGCAGGCCTGATGTTGCTTTCTGTCTTCATCAGCGATTACTCCTTTCAGATGTTTAATATTAACAAACGGCCGCACCCACTTCTCGTAGAAGCGCTGGCTGTCTGAATTCACGATGTATCCGATGTATGAAACCATGGCGTGCGCGTTCCGGATGGATGCGTATGCAGCTCTGGCGATCGTCCTGGCTTTCCGGCTGATCCTTAGCATGATCGACTTCCTGATGGTTGTCTTGTTCGGATGGAACTTGAAACCTAAGAAGTCAAGCGGGCGCTTGCTCAATATAAAGACCTGCCAGTTGTCCTTGACGGTCTGCTTCGTGGCTTTTACTTCGGCTTCGATGAATTCGAGAGCTTTGTGCAGTCGTCGTTTGCTTGAATCAAACAAGACCATGTCATCCACGTATCTCACGTTGTGCGCGGTTCCAGTTTTCTCGGCGACCTTGTGGTCGATGTCCTGAAAGAAAAAGTTGCAGAACCATGGCGAGGTAAAGAGCCCGACCGGGATGCCTACCGCATCGGTCTCCGGCAGCAGTCTTTCGTGCGTGGCCATCGGCTGTTGAAAGCTCGCGATGATCCGATCTGCCAGGCGCAGGAACTTCTTATCTTTTATCCTGCGCTGCAGCTTCTTCCGGAGTTCTTCGTGGTTCATGGTTGGATAGCATTTTCGGACGTCCAGCTTCAGGACGTACTTGGTATGCTTCGGATCCTTCCTGATCCACTTCTCGATCGCGGTCTTTGCTCCGTGCGTTCCTTTTCCCGGTACGCATCCGCAGCTGAACGGATAGGCGCTATGCAGAACGATCTGTTTGAAAATGCGAACAAATGCGTGATGTACGCACTGATCTGGCCAGAATCGCGGGATTGCGATGTCTCTGGTCTTCTTCTGAATGCCATCGTTGATTCGTCGCATTGTGTACTTGGCCGGTATGAAGGTTTCCTCATCCAGCATCCTCTGCAGCTCCAGCGCGTGTCCATCGATGTCCTCCAGGACCTTCTGGACTTCTTTGCGCTTCCGCTTATGTCTAGCCGCGTCCTTGATCGCTTCCTTCAGGTTGTCGATGTCTCGGACGTGCTCGAATAAGTGACCGACTCGCTTCGTGTATTTGATTGGTGGTAGCTTGTCTTGCTTTTGTGTATCTTCCATGAATGGCTATCTCCTTTCAGACTCTCTTTGTTAGCCTCGCTGACTTTCCAGCTCCATTCCTGGCGTACTAACCAGCGCCATTCGCGGCCTATTTTTACCAAGGGGTAAGGAAGCGCACCTGCGGCATTATCTTAACGAATAAATCGATGATGCCATAAAAAATCGAGAATCTAACAAAGTGGGCGACCGCCGATGTTCCAGTTCGTATTACCCGTACCGTTGTTACAGTTCCGGTAGAAAGGCCCGGCATTCGTACCGTTGTTCACGTTACCGCCAGAGATCACCAGCCGCGCGCAGTTACGCTCCCTGTGTTTAGTTTTCTTTATTGGCAGCAGGCGCCTTCGTCTTTGCGCCTGCCTAAGTTTTTATTGTTGGCTCCGGTAGTTCCGGGGGATAAAGTCCCCCGGTCCCCCTTAAATGGCAGCCTTGCGGCAATGAGGGCGACCGCCGATGTACCAGCCCGCATGACCCGTTCCGATGTTACAGGACCGGGAGAAAGGCCCGGCAGTCGCACCGTAGTTCACGTCACCGCCAGAGAGCACCAGCGTTCCGCCTTCGCTCTGGTAGTAGTAATCGCCGATGTATGCGTCGGCTCCACCACCTACCTCGACCGGCAGCTCGTATTCCGGATGCAGACTGTCGAATCCCATCTTTTTGATGTATCCGTCGCTTGTCGGGCATGCGTAGCCGAGCTTCTGGTAGTCTCCGGTGTATGTGTCGTCTGCGTAGCTCGCACGCTTATTGCAGCAGTAGTGCTGGCGGTTCTTGATGTTGACTCCGTCACGGAACTGCCACATGTTACCGAACCAGTCCTCGATCCATAAGAAACGGACCGCACGTCTTCCGGAGAGTTTGGCTCCGGTAGGCCCTTCGGGATTTTCCAGGCATCCGTTCGGGCATTTCATTGCGGTTGTCTCGCCGGTCTTCTGAACGCATGACCAGATTACATTTCCGACTGCGATATCCACCGGATCTCCGTCGAAGTAGATTTCTGTCGCTGCTTCCACCTCTGTTGACGCCTTGAATGCTGTGATCGTTCTTCCCCATAATACTGAATGATTCCAGAGTGCTGTTCCGATGGCGATCTGCTGGCCTACGAAGAACTGCGCAGCTCTGTCGCTCGCGATCGTAATGCAGTTGGTTGCCTTCTTTGCTTTCAGAGCCTTGTCGTCTCCACTCTCTCTGAATTCAGTACGTCCGGATCCGAGGATTCTCTGCGCCTGGGTTCCTGCGAACATGATTATAAATAAATGGTCGAGCAGGAACATGTTCCATACGTCGTCAAGCTGCCAGCCCTCGCCTTTGTTGCGGCTGCGGGTTCTGAAGGTTGCCCTGGTTACCTCTGTGAGCGGTGTCGCTCCGGCAATCGAACGGATGACGTCCTTGGCTCCTGTGGCTGCATCTTTTCCTGCGGATCCGTTGAAGATCGGGATGTAGATCTTGTCGCTGATGCTGCTTCCGTCTGTGAATGCAGGGTTGACGTGCAGGCCATCTACCGGTGCGGATGATACCCAGCGGTATTCCCACTCTACTCCGTCACTGTCTGTTTCAAAGTAGCGGGATGTGTAGCAGAGCGGCATTTCCAGCATGACGTCTCCGTTATCTCCGGTCCAGGAGAAGTTGGCGTCTCCCAGGTATGCAGTGACTTTTCTGTCTTCTGAAAGGTTGCACGGTCTGCAGGCGTTGTATGGATATACCGACTTCATGAAGTCGTTCTGGACATCTCCGGTTCCGACTGCTGCCTTGGCTGTAAGGCCGACAGCTCCACCGAGTCTTTCCCAGCTCTCTGCGCCGCAGCTCTGCTGGCCGACTTTCTTTCTGGCTCCGTATTTCTTCACGGCTGCCTGCTCGATGATGGTTACTCTGTCTGCCAGCGCTTCCAGGTCGCTCTGCAGTGCCAGGCCTCCTGCGGTCACGATTGTGACGCTTACTGCGTTGGCTACCTCCAGGTAGTAACTCATGGAAATGACAGACGGGATCACGCCATTGTATGCGGGCATGTAGTCGCTGGTGCTTGCGGTTGCGATGCTGTATAAGATTTCGCCATCGTCCGGATCCTGTGCAAAAATACCGAACTCGCGGATTTCGTATCCTGATTTCAGGACGTCCGTGTCGCTGGTCTTATTCGTGATCGCTACCTTCAGAACGAGTGTACTTCCGTTCTGGATCTCTTTGCTGTGGATCGGCAGCGTCTGCACCGGTGTCTTGAGTGACGTTCTGGTGTCTGTTGCCTCTCCGGAGCTGTACTGGCCGGATCCGGTCTGCGCCTTCGTGATTTTGATTGTGCATCTGCCCGCCTGGGCTTTTGCCAGGAGCGCTTTTCCTTTTGTGGTCAGTTTACTTGGATTCCAAATAAGCATTGATTTATTCCTCCTTTATGACTGTTGTTGTCTGATAGTCGATGTTTGCTCTCATGGCTGCTCTTTCGCTTTGTGAGAGGTCCGCTTTGCCGGTTTCTGCGTTCAGCGCGTGGGTGCTTTCCTCTGATGCATTGGCTGGCCCGACATCGATGGTGCCGGATGCCTCCGTGGCTCCCTGATTATCATTCAGGACGTATGTGCTTCCTTCGGTGCCGGTTGCACTTGCGATAAATGCTCCGGCCGTAGCCTGGACGTCTCCTGCTGTGGTATTCAGAGCGTAGGTCTCTGTAACCGGTGCGGCGACTGCTGCCACGTTCATTCCTTCGGTTGCGTCTGTATTTGATATCTCGTGATTGCTCACGGTGCATTCATTTATTGCTGTGATGTAGGTGGCCATGGTTGCCGCAGAGTGGAGTTCTCGCAGCACGGTCACCCTTCGAATATGGGACTTCGAATTCTTGACCTTTTTAATGACCGAGGTCAGCTCGTTGATGATGTCCTTTGTCATCAGCGCCTCCGTCTCCACATCGAATGTGTTCGCTTCGATCGGCGGCTCGGTAAAGTCGAACCACTCGATCAGTCTCGCATCGCCTCCGAACACTGAGGCGATCAGTTCCTCTGTTGCTTTGACCGTTCCGGCTTGCGTGTACCACTTGAGCGTGTTCTTTATGATTGAGCGCTTTGTCTCGATGTCTGCGCCCTGGTCGTAGTACATGGCTCGCATCTCCACGGCCAGGTAGTCCAGCGTGGATTCTGCCAGGTGGTCGATGTCGCAGGAGCTGCCTACGCCTGCAGCTTTTTCCAGCATTCTAATAATTGCCATGTGCAGCGCGTAGCTTATGCTCTTAAATTCCGGACTTGTCTCATCCGGCCAGAGGTCTGCGAGCTCTCCGTTTCTAATATCAATCATCCTCAACACCTCCGTATGTCACGTTCTTGCTTGTGCAGTACGCGATGGAAGTGCCGCCGATCTTCTGAAAGACCGGACTCTTAATCTCTACCCTCTTGGCTCCTGCTGCAGTCACTCTCTTGATCAGCTCCGAGCTGTTAATGTCTCGGCCGATCTTGGACTGCTGCCAGGTTACGAAGTCATCCACTGCCTTGGCGACCTCGCTCTGGATCGTTTCCACGGATCCTGAATCTGAAGAATTGATATAATAGGTCAGGCTGATGCTGTAATTCACCGCCGTTGGTGCCTTCACGACGACCTTGTCAGTCAGCGGCCGGATGTTCGGATCCGTGATGTACTTCGTCAGCCCTGTGATCATCTCCTGGCTTGGGATTCCGTCATCCATCAGGAATACGATATCTACCTCGCCTGGGTTGTCACTTGAAACCTTGACGTCTGCGATAGTGCTGTTGTAAGTCTTTACCCAGTAGATATATGCTTCCTCGGTTCCTGCTGTTGAATAGCGGGACGGTGCGATGTAGATTCTGTCCTTCAGGGATTCGTCGCTCTCCGGATTCGCGCCGCCATCTGTTTCCGTGATGTTGGTCACGCTCTCTATGTACGGGATCGGATCCACGAGTGTCTGGATGGCTCCCTCATGGATTCCATTCAGATCTACGCCGGTCTCGATAGAAGTGCAGGCCACGTCGACTGTGGTCTCTCCTGCTTTAATCTCCGCATACTTATCGGTCGTGAAGTATGCCTCGCCATCCGTGACTCTGGTTCCGGCCGGGATTGCTATTGCTCCGGTCTGCGCCTCTGAAAGCGTGAAGCGCATCGTCACGGTCGCTGGCTTGGCAGCAGTTCTCTCGATGCCCTTGAGCGCTGCCAGGTTGTCCAGGAAGGCTCCGAATGCGTACTTGAGAAGGTTCTGCTTTCCGGCTCTATCAACGTACATGTACATCTGGTAAATCTGCACGCTGCAGGCGTATAAGATCAGGGCGATTGGTTCGCCTCTGTCCAGCACGGTTTCTTCTCCGGTTTCCTCCATGTATTTGTCCTGGTAGTCCTGGAGCATCTGCTTCTGGATTCCATCCAGGTTGATGTCGTCATCGATGAAGCTGACGTCCGGGAGTCTCTCGATCTGTTCGATTGCCATGCTCTTTTTACCTCCTTCCTAAGTAAATATCTAGCTCCAGCACGCCTTCTTCGTCCTGGGTTCCTTTTATGTCCTGAAGCTCCAGGCTTGGTATGTATTCGTCCATCGCCTCTGCGAGCTCCACTGTGATCATGTTGATTGCGTCCGGCCCTGGCATGTCAATGAAGATCTGTGTCAGACCGTATCCCCGGCTTCCGGGGATAGATCCTTTTCTTGTGATCATCATCGCTTCGATGATGTCGTTGGCCAGTTCCAATTCATCCGGTTCGATGGAACCGTCCGCGTCTTTGATCTGATTAATTCTTATAAAAGCCACTTAGATTCCCTCCCTTATGAATATTCCATGAATGTGACGTCGATCTTAGCTTTCACAAGCTCGCCCTTGTTGTAGATCGCGTTCCAGGCCTCCGATGTCGCCGTGATTGCCATTTTATTAGAGCCCATGATTTTGCCTCCAATAACCAGGTATTCCACCTGTCCGCTCCGGTTGGCTTTCCGGATCTTCTCGACCATGCTTCTCGGCTTCACGCCATGCTCTGCAGATAGCGTGATGGTAAGAGTGACGCCCATTGTATCCGGACCGCTAAATTCTCCGCGCGGCACGTTCTGAAGGATGTTGTGCTTCGTCCATCTGGAGTCCTGCGATACCTTGATATCTTTAGCTGTCAGGATCTTCTTGCTATTGACCTCGAATATCAGATCTGTGCCCCAGCAGCCGAGTGTTCCTTTCGCTTTTGCACGGTTCTTTGATTCATCGGTCTTCTTCTTGGTGTCTGTTTTCTTTTTGCTGTTAGCTCTTTTCGTCTTGGGTTTTTTGGCCGGTTTCTTCTTGGCTGCGATGCTGGCCACGGTCTTCTTTTTCTCTGCGACCGTTTTCAGGTATTGGCCATAAGACCAGCCCCATCTTCCTTTGTATTTTACGTGGTACCATCCGCCTTGCTTTTTCCCATCTCCGGATACCGTGGTTCCGTATGGCATTGCTGTCAAGATGGTTCCGTTCGGCTTGCTTCTCACGCGGAGCCCTGACCTCGCTGTGACTTTGTATGTCGCCATCTGAATACCTCCTATCCTTTGATGTGGTTGATGATTTCGGCCACGGTGATGCTTCCGCTCTTTGTGGCCAGCGTGATCCTTGAAGCGTCGAGAGTGATTGCTGGTGCGTGAATCTGCAACGAGCTTCCTGAATACTGCAGGAAGGCTTCACCGATTGCCTGCGCCAGGTCTTTTCTGTATACGCCTTTGCCGCTGACCGGTGGTCTGTGGCTGCTGTTCCAGTACGTTCCGGCCACGATTCCCATCGCGGATCCGTTGGAAAGATGAACGACCAGCACGCTGGCTCCGACCTTCGGCATCTTGTATTCATCGTTGAATGTTAAATAAGGGAGGTCGTCGGTCACGGAATTGTCGAGATCCGGATATGTGACCTTGATCATTCCGCTTCCGTAATCAACGGACGAGACCTTCCCGATTCTGATGGTTCTGTCTGCCATGATTTACCTCCTAGTCAAATGTTCCCTCGTCTACCCATCCGTAAACGTTCGACGAGCTGTCTACGTGTATCAGGTGCCATGGATGCGCATGGCCGTTTCCTCTGCAGTTAGGTCCGAGCGTTATCTTTGCCCTGCCTGCTCTTGCGCTGTAGCCTCGCGCTCCTGGATATGAACTGTAGTAGTGTGTTCCGCCATGGAAGTTTACAATGTCGCCGACCTTGTACGTCTTCTTTGCTGGCGCTGGTGGTGCTGGTGGCGCTGGTGGCGGATCTCCTTTGAGCTGCTTCTGACACTTATGCAGCTGAATCTCTTGTGTGGTTCCGCTGTCTGATACTTTGGTCTTCACTTCGTCCACGAAGTATTTTCCATCCGCTTTGCCGAGGTCTTTCACTGTTACGCAGATTCCGGCCACGATTTCTGGCCTTGCGAATATCGTTCCTGTGAGCACGGTTGCTTTTTCGTTCTCCAGGTTGACCTTGGCAGCGGCTTTGTATCTGGCGTCGTTCTCGCTGTCGCTCTGCTCGCTGATTTTCAGCGTCCGGGCTCCTTTTGCTTTTTCTCCAACCAGTCCGACATAGATGCTGATTTCCTTGCTGTCATTGCCCTTTTTATATGACGTCCGGGCTCCGGTGTACGTGCCTTCCAGTGTGTCTGTGTAGTCCCAATCATCCCCGATGAAGTCTGCACGCTTTATGGTTGCCGTGGCTTTTTTGCCTTCGTATTTGCTTTTTCCCCATATCACGATTTTGTTCTTATAGACTTTCATTCCGAGACCGTAATCCTTGCACAAATCATATAAAAATGAGCTGTCGCTTTTGTCTGTCTGTTCTATGGATTTGATGGTGTAGTTCGGTCCATCAAAGATGAGCTTCAGGCCGTATCTCTTTGCGATCTCCTGGGCGATCTGTTTAATGCTGACTTTCTTCCAGGTCTTTGTCCTGTTAGTTGATTTGATGGCCGAGTTTGTCGGGATTGATATTCCTCCAAGCGTGGCCACGAGCGGACCTCCGGTCATCTTCATCTCATCCAGGAGAAAGTCTCCGCATGATAGCTTTTTGTCTGCTCCCTCTTTGGTCCAATTCTTAAAGGTGAGGCTGGCCGTGATCCGGTCTCCCTTCTTCGGCAGCCAGCCTTTTAAGAATTTCATGTCTTTATTGAAGACCTGAATGGAGAGCGTGTCGCTGGCTCCGGATGCCACGTCGTCGTATTCGATCTGCTCCGTGAGACCGTCCAGCGACTTCTTTGCGCTTTTCCCATTGAAGTCTATATCCGGGATCACGCGTCTTGCTTCTGCCATTACTCCACCTCCGATTCGTCTTCATCTGCCGCCGGTATTCCATCGTCTCTGTCTGAATCAGATCTCCATACCGGTGTGTCGTTGAGTTCATCTTCGGGGATATCGGGGAGGATGATTTCCTCCCCGTCGGAGAATACAAGCACGTCCAGTTTGTCCCAGTTTGCCAGGATTAGCTGTTGCATGAATTTTTCGGATCCATACTGGTCGTATGCGATCTTGTCCCATGTGTCTCCTGCTTCTGTGTAGTAAACGTTCGCCACTTATATCCTCCTTTCTATGCGAATGCCCGGCGGCCTTCCGTCCGCAGGTATTCTTTCATCATTTTCTTAAATTCTGCCTGGCTCATTCTGTTCGCCTCTACCATGTCCTCCTTGGACGGTGTGCCCGCCTCGAATCGGTACGTTGGACTGAATACGAACTGCTGGCTTGCAGATTCATTGCTGTTACCATTCCCGGACTGCTTCTGTCCAGTAAATGCGCTCACGGTGTCTCCGATCACGCTCGACCGGTTCTCGAACTGTGGAGCCTCCAGCGTCTTGGAGCCCGCGTTCATTACCGGCTGCGCGAGTGATTCGTTGGCTGCCTTCTGAACGAGTGCTCCGGTCTTCTGGATACCTCCTGCGAGACCTTGGCCTGCGTACTGTCCTGATTGATCCAGGACTCTTGATGGAGAGTGAATCTTCAAAGCGCTGTTGACGGTTGCTGCTACCTGGTTGGCTATGCTTCTCGCCTGGGCGATCGCTGCAGCTCCACCGGCTGCGATACCGTTCCTAAGTCCGGCCATCGCGAATGATCCGGCGCTGTACATGCTTCCTGAAAGTCCGGAGAAAGCTCCGACCATCTGGCTGCTTGTGCTTCTGCATGCTGCCACTGCCTGGCTTCCGCCTGTTCTGACCGCCACCACGAACATGGTCATGCCGTTTCTGGTCACGGCCACGATGGTTGTCATTCCGGTCTGCGTTGTTGTCCGCATCACGGTGATTCCGGTTACCACGGCCTGGTTCGACTGTGTCATGGAGTTTCTGATGGCCACTGTGACCATATTCATGGCTACTGTGGTTAAGGCTCCGAGCGTTCCAAGTGTTGCCATTGTCGACCGCAGTGATACGGCCAGCGCGGTTGCTGAAGCTGCCGCTACTGTGATGCCTCCTGCAAATACGACCATGGATGCTGATGTTGCCATCATCGGTCCGGCCAGCGCTGTGATCGCTGCGGTGAACGGTGCCACTGCCGCTGCCATCCTTGTGAATGCTGCAGCTGTTGGCGTTGCCACTGCGTTGATTCCTGCCGCGCTTGCCTTGAATGCTGTTATCGATGCGCTGCAAAGCGTCAGCGCTCCGGCTGTCATTGTGATTCCTGCTGCCAGGAGCATGATTGCAGCTGCTGCCGCTGTACTTCCTGCCGCTAAGGCCAGGACTGCCGCTGCCGCTGCTGCCGCTGCGACCGCGAGTGGTGCCAGGGCTGCCGCGAGTGGTGCGGCTCCTGCAGCTATGATTGCCATCTTGGCCGCGGTTCCTGTTGCACCTTTGGCCATTGATTTAAGCGCCGATCCAGCTGCCTTTGCACTGGCTCCGATGATTTCCACCGATGCTGCTGCAAGTGCCAGGGCTGCTGCGAGTGGTACCATGCCGACTGATGCGGCTAGTGCTCCGGCTGCCAGTATCAGAAGGGCTGCGCCTCCTGCCGTTGCTCCGGCTGCCATTGCAAGTGCGGCCGCCGCGAATGGCAGCATTGCCGCTGTGAGTGCTAGGATTGGCGCTGTTGCTGATAGTGCTGCGGTTCCGAATAAACGGACCATCGTTGCTAAAAGCATGAATGAGGCCATGCTGGCTGTTGCTCCTGCTGCGATCATTGCGATTGCTGCAGCAAGTACCACGGCTCCAGCTCCAACCATTAAAACGCCCGCTCCGGCCGCCAAGGCTCCGGCTGCCATTGCGAGAAGTCCTGCGGCTGCCACTAATGCTCCGGCTCCGCATACTGCTGCAGATGCTGCGAATGCTGTTAGTGCTCCGCTAAGTGTCAGGATTGCCGATGCTCCGGTCGCTCCGTATGTTGATAAAAGCGGAAGCGATACCGATATAATGGCCAGCGCTGCTGCTCCCAGCATGGCCGCTGTTGCCACTAATGTGAGCGCTGCTCCCAGTGCTGCGATCGCTGCAGCTCCTGCCAGGAGTATTGGCGCCAAGGCTCCGGCTATTGCTCCGAATGCGATCAGTCCCGCCGCTAAGAGTGCAAGGGCGAGCTGCGCTGCCGGTCCTGCGCTTGCGATCTGCGTCGCCGCCTGGACCATGATCAGGCATCCTGTTGCCGCCAGAACGATAGAAGCTCCGAATGCAATCAGTCCGACTGATGCTGCTGTGAGTGCAGGTCCGAGCGCTCCGGCTACTGCCATCATTGCGATCATTCCTACTTCCATGATTGTGAGTGCTGCGATTGCCATCGGTCCGGCTGCCGCTACCTGTGTTGCTGCCATCGCCATGAGGCTCATTCCGGCCGCTGCCATCAGAACTGCTCCGCCAAATGCGAGAAGTCCCGCAGATGCTCCGGCGAGCTGTGGTCCCATTGCTCCGGCTACTGCCAATAGTGCAATGATGCCGCCTTCCATGAGTGCCAGGCTTGCGAATGCCATAGGTCCTGCGGCTGCCACCTGTGTTGCTGCCATTGCCATCAAACTCATACCGGCTCCGGCCATTAAGATTGCACCTCCGAATGCCAGGAGACCTTGTGTGCCTGCCTGCAGCTTCGGTGCGAGCTGTGCTGCTACTGCCATCAATGCGATAATGCCTCCGGCCATCAGGACGGTTGCTATCTGCGCTCCTGGCCCCGCTGCAGCGAGTTCCTTGGCTGCTTTTACTAATATCCACACGCCTGCGGCTGCGGCTGCGAATCCGATTCCGAATCCGAGCGCATTCTTGGCTGCTGCGGACATTACACTGCTTCCCTCTTTGAGCGGTGCGCTCATGCCTTTAGTTTTCTTTCCGATGCTTCCGATCGCTTTTCCAACCTTGCCGAATGTTCCCACCAGGGATCCGGCCATTTTGAACAGTCGACCGCCGATCAGCAGAACTGGTCCCGCTGCGGCTGCAATGCCTACCCACTTCACGATGTTCTTCTGCATCGACGGATCCAGGTTGTTGAATTTGTCAATCAGCCCGGTCAAATTATCCACGAAAGGCTTCAGGACTTCGCTGGCGATTCCTCCGACCGTATATTTCATAACGTCAAAGGATGAATTCAGTTTTTCCAGGGATCCACCCATTCCGGATAGGAGTGCGTCTGCCATCTTCTGCGAGCTTCCGGCCGCTCCTTCCAGCGAGCTTGCGTATTTCTGTACCTGATCCGGTGATGCATTGATCAGTGTCATCCACTTGGCCATCTGGTTCTTTCCGAAGATTGCGGCCGCCGCACTCATCTGTTCCTGGCTGGTTAAGCCCTGAAAGCTATCATGCAGCTGCTTCTGCACGTCGACCATGCTTTTCATGGATCCATCTGAATTGAATATCTCCAAGCCTAGTTTTTTAATCCAGGTAGCTCCGTCTTTGGCCGGACTTGCTAATCTGGCCAGACCTGTTTTCAGTGCCGTGGCTCCTTCAGCACCACTGATTCCGGCATCGCCGAAGATATCAGTAATTGCGGCCAGATCGGACATTGACCATCCGACTGAGCTGCAGATCGGTCCTGCTGTTGCCATGGCGTCGAATAAATCCGTGACAGTCGTGTTGGCCTGCGCCTGGGCTGTCGATAGGATATCTGCTGCTGTCGCTGCGTAGTTTGAGTCCTTGCCGAACATCTTCAGGGCGTTTCCGAGGCCGCCGGTTACGACTGATAAATCCGTCGCCGTTCCTGCTGCCAGGTTCAGCGCGGGCGTCAGCATGTCTCCTGCCTGCTTTGCATTGAAACCCTGGCGTGCGAAGTTCAGCGTTGCGTCTGCTGCGTCCTGCATTCCGAATACGGAATTTGCCGCTGCTTTTTTCATTGTCGATTCGAGCTGTTTGGCCTGGGCGTCTGTTGATCCCATGGTTGCCTGGACGAGCTTCATGGACTTATCTACGGATCCGAACTCCTTCACGGATGTGGCACCGAGCGCGATTACCGGCATCGTGACTCCTGTGGTGAGCGCTTTTCCGGTACTTTCCATTACATTTCCGATACCGGTTAATGCGGAAGACAGACCGCCTTTTCCAAGGCTGCCGAGCATCTTCTGTGCGCTGCTGACTGACGTCTGCAGCGATTTATCTAATTTTCCGGCGATCTTAATCGCTACTTCGAATTCGCTCATTTCTTAGGTGTCACCTCCTTCAAATCGGCGCATAAATCAATAAGGTCAAAGATGTTCATTTGCAAAAAATAATCTAACCCTGTGCTGAGGTTCAGCGACAGGGTTAGACAGCATTTCCGCAACTCTGAGAAGTCCGCAGGATTTATTCCTCGCCGAATAAAAAAGATGTCACTCTGTTCTTGAGCGCCAGGGCGTCCTTTGGCTTCAGCTGCTTAAAGAACTCGATCGGCATCTTCAAAGCTCCGGCTGCGATGATGAGGTCGTATTCCAGGGTTGTCTCTGGAAGAACCGACACGGTTCCGTTGTTTGTGAGGACCTTGTTGGCCTGGATCATATCTGCAGCAGTCAAATTGTCGAGCCCGCTGAGGTCGATCTCGCAGATCTTCTGTCCTTCGAAGTCATACTCTCTACTGAGCTTGAGCTTCATCTCGTTGTCTTCTGGCTTGTTGATTTCTGTGACTTTTTCACTCATTTTGCGTTCCTCCTGTTATCTAGCACTGGCTTCTGATCTGCGCCAGCATGTCTTTTCCGTTTAATACGAATACGAAGTTCAGTTTGTCGAGCTCCAAAACGACGGCGTTGTTGATCTCTACTTTGATGTATAAAATCTCAAGCTCGACCTCTGATTCCATCTTCTTTCCTTTGGCTACCTTGCCGAGTGTGGTTGTCTTGGCTTTGCCTCGTACCACGACTCTGATCGGGTAGTATCCGGTTGCTCCGGTCTTTGGATCCGTGCACTGCATAGATCCTCTGAGTGTCAGGAGCGGCGGCTCTGTAGTGTTTACGATGGAGAACATATCGCTGTATAAAACTGCGAATGGAATCTTGATTGTGGCGCTGGAGAACTGTCCAGTTACCGGATCTTCGATCTCGCCGAGCACTCCGGTGCCTTCCACGGTATCCGTGATGGCTTCAAGCTCCGGAAGCTCCACCTCGCCGGATACTCCGACGAGGGCATTGGCGCCGTTATAAATGTTGAAGTGGTTTAATACTTCAGGAATAATGCTTGCCATAATTAGTTACCTCCTACTGCTGCTGCCAGTGTGTCTGTATCGTAGTCGATGATGTCCACGATTTCCTGCGCTGGTGTGTACGGTGCAATGTGCTGTCTGAACTTCATCGTTCCGGCCAGGATGGCAGTCTTTGGATTGTCATCTGACTTGTATTCGATGGAAGCTCCGGCCCAGTATTTAGGTGCGTATGCGCTGCAGCGGATGTTCTCGCTGTCTACTACGCTCTGAACCAGGACGTTGTTCATCGGATCGTCGACTTCATCGAAGTATGTCTGAATGAAGTTATTTCCCTGCCAGCTGAACATGCGGCGAACTGCGAACCAGATGTCTTTCGCGTCTGAGCTCGCTGGATACGCTCCGGTGTAGTTACCCCATAAGCGATAGCCGTTCTGGTTGATCGCTGTGGTTACGCCGTAGCCATTGACCGTGTTTGCCTGGTCCTGGTCGAGATATACTTCCGTTCCATCTTCGAGGCACTGGCCGCCGACTCCGAGTAAATGGTTGGACGGTGACTGGTTCGGTACGTCCTCGTTATCTGATGCCATGTACTGGATCATGGCGCCTGCCACTGCAGATTTTGCGAGAATGTACTCGCCGACTCTGTCGCATGGCCAGAGCGGATAGCAGAATAGGCTTGTGTATCCGGATTCCTCTTTCACGCTCTTGGTGTCTGTGTATTTCTTTGCCTTGGCTGTATCAAGGTCAAGAAGTGCCATTGCGCTGTATACGCCATTGATCTTGGCCGCCTTGGCTGCAAGTGCAAGACCGACCTCCGGAATCTGTGACCAGCCTGGTGCGAGAATGAGTCCCGGAACGATGCCGAGTCTTGGGTATACCTGTCTAATGACCTGCGCTCCTGTCTCAGCTCCTGTGGATGGATCCACGGCTCCGATGACGTCCTCTTTCGTAACCTTGGACGGATCGATGACTTTTCCGCTTACCTTGATGGCTGTTGCTGCTGCGCCTTTTCCGCCTGCGAGCATTGTGATTGTGAGGAATCCAGTTGTGCTGTCAAATGCAGCACTGTAATCCTCGCCAGCCTTGAGCTCTATATCGCCAGTTGAATTCTTGACGGTGAGCCCTTCGAGGATGATGCCTTCTTTCTCGATCACTGCCTGCTTCTGGTTTACCTGGTACTCTGCCTCTGCGAGTTCCTTGTTGTGCTTTGCCGGATCCAGGACGTTGATGTAAACGACCGGACTAACCTGGAACAGGTTTGATGTTGCGAACATCGTCTGGCAAAGTGTGAAATTCTTAAAGTCTACGGAATATCCGAGTGCTGCCATGGCTTCAGTTCCTGAATTCGCAAGAATTGGAACGTTCACGGCTTCGCTTGGATTCTCGGCCATATTGACCGGAGCTGTTCCGACGACTACCTGGACGGAGCTGTTGCCGGTCTTTGGTACCTGAACGGCTGTAGCTTCTTCCTGGATATAAACTCCATGTCTGATGCTCATTAGTTCTTACCTCCTCTTTCAAGTTTGAATTTCTGCGCTTCTGTGTAAGCGCTGTATACGTATCCTCTCTTTTCTCTGATCATTCTCTCGGCCTCGCCGTATTCTCTGATCGGAATGAAAAGGTTCAGGATCATTGGTGCATCCGCTTTGGCCGCTTTCGCTGCCTCCGGGATTGTCGTGTAGACTGTGCCGGTGATGGCGATTCCGCTGATTGTTGGTCCTACGTAGAGGACTGCTTCAGTCTTTGCCTCCGTCACTGCCTGTGTCTTTTTTGCCGGTGCTTTTGTCTCCGGCGTCTTTACTGATTCGCTCATGACCAGTCATCGCTCCTTCCTATTTTTGGTACGTAGAATTTGATATCTATGGCTCCGAAGTAAAACGGATACGTGTCCTCATCCTGAAGTGCAAAGCTCACGTTCTGGTTTGCTCTGAATTTGCTATCCAGGAGCGGTCTTTCCAGGAACCGGTTTGTAATCTTTGTGATCATCTCCAGGATGGTTCTGTGTCCGTTCGTTTCTTTGTCGTAGTCGCAAATTCCGAATAATACCGTGGTTCCGACGAGCCATGGCTCATCGTCCGTCGGTGTGTTGCCTTCTTCGATTCTCACGATGAAGTAAGGGAAGAACTGCGACTGGTCTTCCTCATCGTCTGTGATCTCCGGCAGTCTCTGTTCGTAGCCTTTTACTCCGAACACGTCCTCTCCTGCAGCATTTTTCAGCTGCATCTGCGCCAGGAGTTCCTCGATTTCAGCGATTAGCGATTTCTGAAGGTCCCATGGTGTCATTGTCTTCCTCCTACTTTGTGAGTAATTCTATTTGCTGCTCCACGTAATGCTGCAGGTTCCGGTCGATGGATGGTTTCACGACTCCGTATACCTTTTCCTCGTTACCGATCATTTTCGGGATTGAGTTGGAGCTCAGCTTCTTAATTGGCAGCCTGGCGGTGCTTCGTCTCTGATAGATCTGACCGTTTGGTCCTTTAAAGGCTTTAATATTGCCGTATATAAGCTGCTTCAGGCCGCTGCCTTTGATGATGTTTGCTTTCGCTCCGGTTTTCTTCGGTGCAGTCGTGTGAAACTTAGTGATTGAGAGCGGCTTGCCTTGTGAATGGATCACCGCTTCCAGTCTTCCTGCGGACGCTTTCCGGATCGTCATGTCCTTCTTAAAGCCTCCGGATTTTACCGTGTAGGTCGCCTGCGCTTTATTTGCGAGATCTACTCTCGCTGTGACTGCTACTTTATTCAGGGCCCGCGATATAACCGTTGGCGCTTTTCGGCTCATTTCTCCGAGCTTCGCCTGCACTTCCTCCAGCATCTGTTCGTCTACCTGGTATTCGATCATGCTCTGTTCGCCTCCAGTGTGATTGAATAGATACCGTCCTCTGAAATAGCATCAGCCACCTTGTATGGCTTCTTGTCGAATTGGATCAGGGATCCCTGTTTCGGCATTGGACCATAGTCGGTGGCTGCTACGTAGATCAGTTTTTGGTTTTTATAAATTCCATCCATGTGCTGGTTGAATCTCTTTTCACGCTCGATCTGTTCGTTGGAGTCTACCTGAACCGGCATCATCTTTCCATTGAGATCATGCATGTCCGAGAACTCATCCGCGTTCATGAATGTGTCGTGCACGTCCGACGCGATTACGTCTTTGAAACTCATTTTTTTCGGCTCCGGGTTGGTTTCTTTACCGGATCAGTGGCTCTTTCGATGCTCTTTGGGATTCTTCCAGCGAGGTCATCTTCGTTGCCACTATTGCTGATTCCGATCTGTCCTGGCTGAGCTGTCAGCATCTGCGCTCTTGGAGCCGGTGCCTCTGGCTCATCCTCTACCAGGGTGGCGGTTCCGGCATCCAGCCAGGTCTGCTTCATTTCTGAATCAGGAAGCTCATCTCCGACCTCATACTGACGTGCTCCGTATAAGATCGGATAAACTGCCACGAGCTTCATTTAGGCGTTGATCTTAATTGATACGACCGCGTCCGCTGCGGCTGCGTCTGCGATAGCGTAGCCTGCGAGGATGTTGGACTCGGCTGTTGCGGTGATCACTCCGTTTGTGTTGTCCCAGTAGACATCTGCTCCGGCTGTGATTGCCTCGCTTGCCTTCTTTGGGAAGCTGTAAACGCCTACGACGTTTACGCTGTACTTCTGTCCCGGTGCTGCTTCCATCGCTACGACTCCGATTCTCTTACCGATAGCCTGGATGGTATTGGCCGGGATGGTTTTTGCTGTGTCATTGATGCGATCGATAGTCTCGCCTCTCTGCCAGAATGCTGCTGTTGCCATGATTTATTCCTCCTTCCTCTTAGACGAGCTTCAGCTTCGTGTCGACCTTGATTCCTGGGTTCTTTACGGCTCCACGGTAGTCCATTACGGAGATACCCCAGTCGAGGTAAATATCCCAAATAAATCCAAGCTGTCCAGGAGCTTCCATTCTTCTGATGTTCGGGATCTCCTGACCGTTAAGGTAGTCGACCTCGATGAAGTCTGTGTCTCCAGGATCGCCAATCAGGAACCATGGCATCACGTTTCCAAGGCCGCCGCACAATGCGTTGATTGTCGGATCCTCGACTACCTCGATGCTGTCTCTGTACTGGTAGAGTGGGTTCACTGCCTGGGTGTTGTCGCTTGTGTTAATTGTCGGACTGAAGAAGAGCGTGTACATGTCGAACTTCATTCCTGAAGGTACGACGATGGTTGCCGGATTGATGATGATGCTCTCTCCGAACTGATCCTTCTGGTTTGCCAGTGCCATGATCATGGTCTGCATTGCTTCCTGTGTTACTCCGGTACCGGATGCGAGGAGGTTCTTGTGCTCCTTGCCAAAGAGTGCAGCTCCGTCGTAAATATTGGAGTTGTTGATCAGGATCTGGTATACCTGCTTGTTGATGGTCTTTCTGGCTGCGGCTGCATATCTCGCCGGGAGGCTTGTCACGAGACCGATGTCGTCATCGATGAATGCCTTTCTGGAAAGAGTGAACTGGCGGCCGTAAGTCTTCAGCTGTCTCTGAGGGAGCTTGTCATCTTTGAAGATGTCATGCTTGAGCTCTCCGTTCTCCGGTACCTCGTAGAACTCGCCGACTGGTCCAGCTACGTAGTAGTTGTCATGCTTCTTGAAGTCCTTCAGAGATCCCTTCTTTGTGAACTTATCAAAGGTCACGGCTACCTTGCGGTATCCTTCCTTGTATGCCTTCTCGATTGTCTGATCGAGGATTGCTGGGAAGGATGCCTCTGGATTGTAGAAACCTCTAGCCATCATTGTGTAAAGCTCATCAGAGCTTCTACGGTTCAGATTGCTCTCGCTGGATCCGTCTCTCTGCAGACACTCGATGGCGAGGTCTCTGATTGACATTCCCATGAGGCTTCTGGCACCATCTTCCGGACGCTCTAATGTCATGCCGCTTCTCATGAGGAGGGAATCAGCAGCGGCACGTCTGAACTTATCCTCCTGTGTATCTGTTACCTGGATGCCGGTCGCTACTGGTGAGTGCTGGCTTCTCAAGTGTTCAAGGACTGCGGCTCTTACCTGCTCCTCGGTAGATCCGTTGTCGATGTAAGATCTGGCATCAAGACCGAACTCTGTACAGAGGTCCTCAATGCTGCGGATTCTCTGTCTCTCTGCCTCGATGGCTCTCTGTGCGTTCTGTGGATCCTGTCCACCGTTTCCACCTTCGCCTGCAGCAGGTGTCTGCTGTCTCTGGCCTTCCGGTGTATTGTTTGCTGGTGCAGCAGGAGTGGAACTCTGGCCGCCATGGGCGATGCCAGCACCAGCTGCTCTAGCTGCGTCGATGCTTCTCTGCAGGGAGTCAAATTCTGCGGCTTCCTCGCGTGTCATGTTGCGACCTGCGGATCTGGCAGCGTTTAATAATTCCTGCTGACGTGCGATCATCTGTTCAATCGTCATTTTCTTTTACCTCCATTCGGTTTTTGTTTATTTGAAGTTGCCGCTCATAGATATCGAGTGGGATGTCCTGTGTTCCGGGTTCGGATTTTTCCTCCATTTCCCTTCCCACACCTACGGTTGGATCTGCTGGGACACTAACGATGCTTATCTCGTAAGGCGCCCACTTCTTAGCGATCGAGCATGGTCCCATGAATCTGCCATCCGTCGAGGTCTTGTTTGGCATTACTTCCTCCCAGTCGTCTACCAGGTATCCTACGGATACGCCTTTGAGGGTTCCGCCTTTTACTTTCTGGTAGATCACTTCGGACGCTTCGTCTGAATCAAATTCGATTGTAGCCATTCCGCGTCCGTTATCTATCCACGCTTTGGTGATCTTGCCGATCACTTCGTCGCGGTCATGGTTGAAAAGCACGCATCCGATCTCATTCAGTCTGGTCAGATCGACGCAGCCTTCTGAATGGTCGAGGATCTCCTGTCCGAACCATCTTGTATATGGTTCTTCAGATGAGAAGCTCAGCTCGAATGTTCGCTCGTTGCCATCTCCTTCGAGTGCTCTGATTGAACCTCTCAGTTCTCTCAGGCCTCTATTCCTGTCCTTCGTCTGATGCTGACTGGCCTTCTTTTCCGTCTCCGGACTGTGTGCCCTTGTCATCATCGTTGGTTTCTTCTTCCTGGCCGTCTCCGGTTTGATCATCCGGTTTTGGCGGCTCTGGCTTCGGTTCTTCTTTTTCTGATCCGAGTTTGCCATCGAATATCACACCTCCTAAGTCATAGCCTTTCTTTTTCGCATACTCGATTACTTCCAGGTTGTCATCGATCTGCTGCTTCCAGTCGCGGCCGTTCTCGGCAGCGATCTCTTTGTACGTCTTCTGGCCGGTATTCAGCGCGGTCTTGTTTGCGCTGGATTCCTTCAGTGGATCGATCCACTTCTTAGGGCTCTTGATCCATCCGTGCTCCAGGTAGTCATCCTTCTTTGTCCAGAAGTCTCCGTTTACCTTGATCAGTCCTGCCAGATAGCAGCTGATCACGAATGTCTCATAAATCTCATCGAGAATGGCCAGAATTGCTTCGACTTCCTCCTGGTAGGTCATCTCATCCTCGATCGCTCCCTGTCTTGCGGATGCGTAGTTAGTCTCGCTCATGTCGCGGGATGTCGCCTCATATGAGAGTCCCTGACCGGCTCCGATCATGCGCTGCTGCAGCTTCGTGAAGGATGTAGCATCGCTTCCCTGGCCGGTCGGATTTACGACCTGGACTTCATCTCCGGCATTGAGCTCTTTGATCATTCCAGGTGTCAGCGTCTTTCCATCGTACTCATGCTTTCCGACGTTTTCCGTCGCTGCATTTCTTCCGATGCCGACTGTCGGCAGCTGCTTCTTTATGAAAACAGACAGGCAGGCTGCGATTCGCTCTTTGACGGATACCGCAGTCATGAATTCGTTCGTGTCACGGATTCTGGTTGCTGTCTGGCTCATATCGGACATCTCTCTGATCTGAGAAGGGCGGCGTTTTGTGTAATAAAAAATCACATCGTTTGCATCGATTCTTCTTGGCTTCTCCAGTGAGAATCCGTCGATGCCGTACTGCCTGATCCAATATGCGACCGGTCTGTTGTACTTGTTGTACTCAATACCTCCGACGATTCGGTTTCCTCCGGCTGTCTCTCCAACCTGGAGAGTGTCGAGCTCATCAACCTCGATCATCTGAAGTTTGAACGGGATCATTCCGTCGTTGGTGTAAACCTTCACGAATAGAATTCCTCCATCCACCTTCTTCCTGGTCACTGCCATTCGGAGTATCTGGTTCAAGGTCTGCGTTCCGGTCACGTCGCAGTTCCTTGCCTTGCACCATTTTTTCCAGAGCTTCTCGATGTCTGCATTCAGCTTTGCGTTCTTCGTCTTGGCCTGCAGGTTATATCCTGCGCCGATGACGTTTCGCTTGTATGCCGATATCAGTGAATTCGCGATGTCGGAGTTTCTCTCCAGGTCTCGCGCTCTGGCTCTGATGGTGTCTCTGGACGTTCTGTCCGTCATTTCTGCGGAGTAGTTTGCCGCTCTCCATCCTGCATTCAGTCTGGAGTTGTTGCCTGCGTCATAGTTACGCAGTTCGTTGTACGTTGCGCGCCATGCCGCACGCTTTGCTCCCGCTTCCGGGCTGATCCATGCGACGACGTTATCTAGCCAGCTCATTTGGTCCATCACCTCCCATCAAAAAAGGCGACGTATGTGTTGTCCAGGAGACTGGTGTCGCCCTCTGCGGCTATCTCTGCCTCCAGTTCCTCTTTCAGCTTCCTGAGCTGGTAGAGGTCGGCTCTTGTCAGCTTACGGCTACCGATCTGATAAGACTGGCCGCCGATCAGAATTTTTCGGATTGCTGTTTTGACTTCTCCGAGCAGCTCGGCGGTGCTGACGTTACCGTCGAGCTCTTTGCTTTCTTCACTCATGTCGTTCCTCCTATATCCAGTTCTCGTTTTGCTTGATCCATGTTTCCTCCGGAGCGTATGCTTCCTCCGGACGCTCCGCCTTGGCTTTGGCTTCAGCTTCGTCCTGCAGGTGTAGCGTTCTGACTCCGGAGATATCAGCTGCTGCCAGCGCATATACCTCTGCATCCAGGTAGTGGTTGTCGATGTGGCTGCGCTTTGGTACCCATCTTTGAACGGTTCGGTTTCCGGATTTGACATTGACCTTGTGCTCTGCAGTTACCTGCTCAGCGTATTCTCTGTCGCATCCTTCAAAGACCATCCAACTTCCGCGGCCGTTCGGCTTCTTCATTCGACCGGCGATCATGTCCTTGTACTTGTCGCCATCAACCAGCACCAGGTTCATTCCGTATGCCTGGCTTCCTTGCTTGTTGATCTTCGATAGCTTGAAGTGTGACAGCATCGGGTTGTTGGAACCCTTGACCGGTAGCGCCCATTCTGAATTCAGGGCGCAGAAGTCATACGTGCTGTCTGCGTCGTATCCGGAGTCGATCAGGCACAATGCCACGATCAGTTGGTCTCCGTCTTCTGTGAAGTACGGCGTATTCATGATCTGCTCGATGTCCTGGAAGGATAACGCCTGGCCGTGTGCGATGTTCTGGCTCGTGATGTAGCTGCCCCATGCTCGGATGGTCCAGTAGAGCGACGTCTCCTGAACATCCACTCCTGCAGTCAGAAACTTCGTCCAGCTTGGTGCCGTGAATTCCGGCCGCTCTGTCTGGCGTTCCAGGACGGTGTCGGCCGATGTCTTCAGCTTGGTGTCTTCCCATGGTTCTGCGAGCCATGAGTTCGTGAAGTTCTGCAGCTTGTCCGGATCGTCCTTGCTATCCAGGAATTCTTTCACGATTTCTGAAAATCGGACGAACGGACTATAAAGCGTGTTGATCCAGAATCCTACCTTGCGGTTGTACTTTGAATTCTCGCGCACGGTCTTCCATTCTCCGTACCGGAGCATCTGTTCCTTGTCCTGGTCTGTGATGTCTCCACCGCATTCCTGGCACCGGTAGACCGCCATGTCGGCTCTGTCCTGGTTGCTCAGATCGTCCCCGGATGGGAACTTCAAATTCTGAAACGTGAGCTCTATCATGGATCCGCAGTGTGGGCACGGTATGAAGTAATGTTTTTCGATATCCGCATCCATGAGTGCCTTCCAAATATGGCCGGTAGCCAGAGTTGGTGTTGACGTCATGTAGATCTTCCTGTTTCGGAAGGTCTTGGTTCTCTCCATCGCCAGTGAGATTGGATCCGACTCTTTCTTGGATGATCCTGGGTATTTGTCCACCTCATCCAGGAACAGGTACTTGATCGCCTTCGATGCCAGGGACGATGGCGAGTTGGATCCGGCCAGCGACAGGTACATTCCATCAAATTGCAGCTCCAGCTGCGATGATTCGTTTTTGTTGTAAAGCGATTTCAGCGTCCTGGTTGCCATGATCATTGGTTCCAGTCGGTTCTCGCTGATACTCTTGGCCAGGATGTCTGTTGGGTAGACGATCATGGTCGGGGATGGATCCTGCTGGATAACGTATCCGAGCATGTTCTGAAGGGCTTCGGTTCCTCCGACCTGTGTCGGTTTTACGAAGATAATTCTTTCCGTGTCGTAATTGATGAGCTCATCCATGATCTCCTTCAGGTACGGCGTCTTGTCATTTCGCCATGGTCCTGGGAGGGCGGATGTCTTGGAGTCTAGGACTCTGTAGTTTTCTGCCCACTCTGAAACGGTTATGTTCTCAGGCGGGCAGAGCTGCTTGAGTGCGTCTGCCTGGTATTGTGTGACTGGAAATTTACGAATCTGTATTCTTTTCTTCTTTAAGGGTGCCATCTTTCTTCACATCCTCTGGTCCCACTATTCCGGCAATGACAAACGCTCCGAGCAGTCTGTTTACTTCCGCGGCTATCTCCTTTTCGCATCGCCTCAGTTCAGATGGTTCCATCTGTCCTGAAAGCATCCCGGTTACCCTGGCCGGTATGCTCATAGCGAATTTTTTAAATACAACAAAAAATTTAGCGTAGTCGAGTTTTACTTCTTCTACGCTGATGTACTGACCGGCTGCTATCTCGGTCTTCAATCTATGCAGTTCTCCTTGGCTCTCCTTCAGGGCGATGTCGGCCTGCATCTTCTGTTCCCTGAGCTCGATCTCCTTATCGGTACGGTGCTGCTTTCCGTAGGCCTTGTCCGATAGGTATTTGACGTATGCCTGGATCGTAGGCACGAGGTCGTATCTTCGGACGCTCTTTCCATCTTCCAGGATCTTGGTGGTGGATATGATGCCTTCCTGGGTGAGCTGCTGCACGCGGCGGACGGTCACTCCGAAAAGCTGCGCGATGATCTCTGTCCGATAAAAGCTGCCTTTTACTTCTCCATCACTCATCTGAGCGTACCCCCCCCGCAAAATTTCGGCCATGATTTCATATTGGTTCATCATAGGCTCACCTCCAGCTTCCCGGCTCTTACAGCCTTCTTTCCTGTGAATTCTTCCCATCGGTGGACGATTACGTCGCAGAACTTCTCATCAAGCTCCATCAGAAACGCCCGGCGGCCGATCTGCTCTGCTGCCATGAGTGTGGATCCGCTGCCTCCGAATAAATCGAGGACGTTCCATCCTGGCTTGCTGGAGTTCCGCATCAGTCTTCCGACCAGGTTTACCGGCTTCATTGTTGGATGCACGTCGTTCTTTGTCGGCTTCTTCTCAAAGAGGACGGTCGTCTGGTCTTTGTACTGGGCGATGATCTGATTGATGTATGTGATCAGGTCTTCCTTTTTCATGGATTCCAGGTCGAGTTCATCCTCCAGGAGGATTGTGTCCTGGCTTCGGTCGTCGATGAAGTAATGCGCAGCGCCTTCTTTCCATCCGTAGAGGATTGGTTCGTGGCGCCATTGGTAATCCTGGCGGCCGAGCACGAAGGAGTTCTTCTCCCATATCAGACACTCTGCCAGCTTGAATCCGGCATCTCTGAATGCGCGCCTGAATGCCAGGCCTTCACTGTCTGCGTGGAATATGTACGCTACGGCTCCTAGTCTCATGTTCTCGAACATGGCCAGGAATGCATTCTGAAGGAAATCCTCAAAGGATCCCTCGTCCATGTTGTCGTTTTTGATGGATCCGTCCTTGTAGTTGACGTTGTACGGCGGATCCGTGATCACGAGGTCTGCTTCCTCGCCGCCCATCAGGGTGTTGACGTCGCCGAGGTCGGTGGAATCTCCGCACATGAGTCTGTGGTCTCCCAGGATCCAGATGTCTCCGCGCTGGGTGACCGGCTCCTCGATGGATTCATAGTCTGCGTCGGCATCGAAGTCGTCATCTTCGGCTTCCACGTCCTTGTCGAGTCGGATCACGAGGTCTTCGACCTCTTTGGAACTGAAACCGGTCGCTGTCAGATCGTAATCATTGAGATCGAGGTCGAGCAGCAGGTCTTTCAGCTTGATCTCATCCCATTCTCCTGTGATTTTGTTCAGCGCAATATTGAGCGCCTTTTCATTATTCTTGTCCAGATCGACCACGACGACCTGCGCTTCGGTATATCCGAGGTCCTTCATGACGTTGTAGCGCTGATGTCCTCCGATGATGGTTCCGTCCTGGTTTACGATGATCGGATCCACGTATCCGAAGGTTTCAATGCTGCGCTTGATGTTCTGATATTCTGGATCGGCTGGCTGCAGCTGGACTCTTGGGTTGTATTCCGCCGGGCGCAAGCTGGCCAGGCTTCGTGTCTCCATTTTCATTTCTGTTGTCATCCGGTCTGCCTCCAATCTGTTATAAATTCCTTGATGTACCGGGCTGGGCGTAACGAAATGCGAAAAAAAATTGAGGTCATATCCGGGAAAGCATCGGGCCTTCCTCGCCCCGCTGGAAAAAATAAACAAAAGTAGTACCTACGATTTGTGCATTACTGACAAAGCAAAAGAGACCAGCTCTTGTGCTGATCTCTTTCGATGTGGTGCTGCTTCTGTTTGTTTAGATTGCAGAATGTTCGCTCTGCTCCTTGGTGCGTCCGTCTCTCTCATCCGCCTGCCTCGATGCTACTACTATACCACATGCAAGTGGTGCATGGTGTCGCATCTTTCATCTGATGCAGGTGTGCTGCTTGCCTTGGTGCCCTGGCTGCCCTGTGCTGTGCGTGCTGCGAGCGTGGCTGCTGGGTGTGTGCGTGAGCCTGGCCTTGCTGTGTGCCCTGCTCTCCTGGCCTGCCTGTGTCCCTGTGGCCTGGTACTGTGGGGCTGTGCTCTGCCCTGCTCCCTGGTGTGTGGGCCTGCTATGCCTGCCCTGTGGACTGGGCTTGTGCGTGGGCCTTGTGTATAGGCCTCTTATAAGCCCCTGCTATATGGGCCTATTTTGCGGCCTTGTATTTCGGGCCTTATATGGGCCTCTGAAAAAGTGCTTTATTTTCGCCTGGTTTTTCGGCTATGTATTTCCAGGCTTTTTTCGGGCTTTGTTTTCGCCTTAAAATTTCCGGCCAGATTTTCCGGGCCTCAAAGGCTGGATTTTTTCTCCGGATTTTTTCGCGTAGATTTTTCCGGAGAAAATTTCCCGGATATTTTTTCCGGGCTTTATTTTCCGGCATTTTTCCTGGCCTGATTTTCGCGGCGGTATCTGGCTTCCTCTTTTTTCTCGATGTAATATTCATACGATTCCCGGTTCTCCATGACGAGTTCTTTCACGTAGTTAAATTCCAGGAGCTCGTACATGGCGGCCTTATGGATTCTGTGGCACTGGCTTTTTGACATCGGGATTCCCTCTGCGATCTCTCCCCATTCATGGCCATCGATGTGGCGGAGCTCGCAGATCTCGCGCTCCATAGATTCCTCCGGTAAAAAATTCAGGATCGTTGCCACGCTGACCATGGATTTATCGGCCTTGGCTTTCTGCTCGTAGATCCTGTCTTCAATGTCGGCCAGCTTCATGAGGATTCCGGCTGCGCCTTCATTGTTGCCTCCACTTCTCGGCAGTGGATCGTATCCCTGCCCTCCGATCGGAGAGTCACGCTCAGCGTTGATCTCAAGAAGCCGGACCTCTAGCTGCTTTTTTCGGCGCTTCGCTCGGACATACTGGCCGAGCATCCATTCTAATACTGATCTATCGTTCTCCAATTCTTCATTGATTTCCTGCATCGCATTTCTCTCCTTTTCTTTGATTTCCGAGCTTGTTACCGGGGAGATTCCCTGGCTTTTACGCGCTCGATGATTTTTAGCGTCTGCTTTGCCGACAGGTATCCTTGAATCGATCCATCGGCCCATATCTCCAATAAGTTCATGATGCTTCCGTAGCTGCACTGGTGCTCTATGACGGATATTTCCTTCGTTGGTTCCGGCAGCGGGACTATGATCTGATATCCGTCGTATAGGTCGTGCTGCTCATGCTCGATCTTTCTCTCCTGGAGCATCTGCCCCAGGAGAATGATTTCACTGTATTTTTCCGACTTATTCATCGTCGTCGCTCTCGATCTCGCTGCCTTCTGGACTGCCTTCCTCTTGCTGGTTCTTCGCTGCTTGCTGCATCATGGCTCCAAAAAGTGCCGCCATTGGATTGATCTGCGGCTGCGCTGGCTGCTTCGGTTCGTTCTGCGCATCGATCGTTCTTAAAACCATAGTGACGCCCATCGCTGTCTGAATGGCCAGATCTGGATTGTGTGTCTTGTCCAGTGCTCTCAGGTAGCTTTCCAGGTATGCATCTGTGTAGTCGTGAATTTTATCGTTCTCCATTTCTTTTCCTCCTTATCCTGCAAATATTGACCAGATCAGCATGATTGCTCCGCCGATCACGATGATTGGAACCATGGCTATCATTGTTAAGACTGTGATCAGCCCGATCGCCGTTGCGATGGCTTCTCCGACTCTGGTTTCGTCGCAGATCTCGACGCTTGGGCACATTCCTGTCTCCCAGTAGCATCTTCCGTCGCATCCGTACTTCTTGGCTCTTTCCTGCTGTTTCTTCAGTTCTCTACTCTGTCTGCTCATCTTCTGCCTCCTTTAGCTTCTGACCGCACCACGGGCAGTATGGATAGATCTCTCTGTCTTTTCTGAACGGATTCACTATGGCGCTCTGACCGCAGTTCGGGCATGCCAGCGTCTGGTCTCCGAAGCCGATCTCTTTGTTCTGCGGCGGCATAGCGATCTCTTTCTTGTCCTCTACTCTGAAGCATTTCAGCTTTCTTCCGATGATGTTGTGGTTGAATTCCACGCCTACTCCGTCATCGTCGCTGTACCAGACTCCGTGCAAGAATGGGATTCCGGCCCATTGTCCGATTCTATCGCACATCACGATTCCGTATGCTTCTTCCTCCGGGCACCAAACCGGGAGCCCGGCCATTGTCTTCAGTTCTTCAATGGTGAGCGGTTCCTGGTTCACTGGCTCTTTTTTAATCATTGGCGTCATCCTCCCAGTTCCATAATCCCATCATACCTTTTGCCGGTATCGGCTCTTTGAATAATTCCGGATTCTCCATCACCCACGCATATCTTCCTATCCGGTAATCCCCGAATGCGTACTCGGCGGGGTTTGTCTCCATTAGTTCGTCTTTGAATTCTTTAGTAATTTGTACGCAGTCCACTAGCGTGGCTTTTCCGATGATCATTCCTCTTGGTAAATCTCCAAACGTTCCAGGGTTTATCCCTGCGGCATGGAAGTATCGCCCATCTGGATCATCTATGTAGAATCCGCTCGTGTAATCCTTTGGATTCTTTCCTGCGTGAATAAGGATTTCGCCACGGTAGTTTGTTTTCCAGGATCTTGTCTCGTTCACTTTATGCCCACTTGCGATCAGTGTCGCCCATGGCTGTATAATGGTTAGTGCTTTCATGGCTGCTCCTTCCTGAAAAGCTCAGCCAGGCGCTCCTTGATTCTGTTCCACACGACTGGCCCGATGCCCTTGACATCCTGCAGTGCTTTTTCCACGTCCTGAAGCTCCACTCCAGGCACGGATTCTTTTCCGTCTGCGTATCCGTTCTTGTAGACGTCTGTCAGAAAGTCCTCCATCTGCTTGTGGTCATATCTCTTGATGTCTTTGTATTTGGTGCGGTTGATCATGTATTTATCTTTGGCTCTTTTCATATTCTTCCACCTCTCTGATTGCTTCCTCTGGCCAGCAGACGAACGCTGCGGTTCCGCCTGCGGCCTGGATCATCCTGGCTGTCTGCTCCTGCAGCTTGGATCTGATTCCGACGACTGGACGCTTGACCTCAAATCCGAAGTAGTGACCGTCCTTTATGAACATGACGTCCGGGATGCCTGCCTGGCTGTATGCTCCCTGGGAGATCTTAGCCACGAAGGCGTCCGGATATCGTTTCTTCAGGGCTTCTTTGATTTTCGTCTGATAGTATCCTTCCTTCTTGATCAGCTTCCGAAGCTCAGCCAGCGCCTGCTTCTTAGTGCTTATCTGCTTTCTTTCCATGAAGGAGCGCATGAATTCGTTTTCGTCGAAGTTCTTTTCGTATTTCTCTAGCACGCTTCTTTTCCTCCTTTTCGGCCATCATCTTTCTGATGGCCTCGATCTGCTCTCTGTCGTCTCTTTCTGTGTTCATGGCTGCCCTCCTGTTAGATAGGCTCTGCCTCTGCGAATTCTTCCGGATCCTGTGCTGCCGGTTCCGTTCCGAGGTAGATGTCTTCCGGTTTCTTGTTTCCGGTGTTGGTCTCCAGGTAACTTGTGGCCATCTGGTCTGCCATGTGTGTGAATAATACCAGCGGGTATTTCTCTGCGGCCTGGCAGTATGTCTGGATGATATTGGCTTCACTCATTCCCATGTGCCATCTGATTGCGTATCGTTCCTCCATGGTCAGGTGGATAAACTCTGATGCCATCATGACTGATTTTTCTCCGTGGCCGTATGGGTTTCTGTCGTTGACCGCGTATACCGGGTACTGCTCCCACTTGTTATTGGCATCCTTGCGCCAGCGCATCTCTGTGGCGTAAAAGTTCACCTTGCAGAGGTCATGGAGCAGCGCCACGATGATGATGGATTCCTGCGGGATGGAGTCTAATCTCATGCCTGCAGTCTGGAATTCCTGAACATCTCCGGTCGTGGTTCCAAGGCCAGCCAGGCAGTCGTAAACATTGAGCGAATGCTGCAGCAGTCCTCCTTCGTAGCTGGAGTGGAATCTGGTTGATGCCGGTGCTGTGAAGAAGTCGGTCTTCTCCAGGAAGTCGATGAGCTTCTCGATTCCTTCTCTCTTGGTGCTTCTTAATAATTCGATAAATCTTTCCTTGTTGGTCATCTGAATATTTCCTCCGTTTCTTTGTCTTTGAATGTGATCCTATTCTCGATCGTCAGTCCGTATGCTCCGGCGATTGCTCTGATTGCTTTCATGGCTGCTCTGATGTCATACTCCCTGGTTGCCCGCTTCTTTGCTTTCGCAGCTTCCTTTTCTTCCCTGGATACGATTCCTACTGCCTGGTTGGCTGTCGGATCCGGATATCCTTCCGGGTTGTTTCACTGGTAGTTCATTCCTGCCTCACCTCTTTCAAATATTTTTTGAATCTCTCCGTGTCTTCCTTATGCTGCGCATCGATTCCTGCCTGGGTGGGCGGCATCATCAAAGTGAACGATGGCTCTGAAAAGGAAACCCACACGCCCGCTTCCGGGTGCCATGTCATGCCTGGCAGCAGGTCGCTTGTCACTTTTCCGTCCGGTTCCTGGTGGATGTGCTCCAGCCAGTATGGTGCGTATGCTTCATACTTGACTCGGTCTGTGTAATATCCGCAGGCCAGGTTCTCTGCTTTTGCCAGATTGAATTCTTCAAATACTGCACGCGTGACTTCCTTCTGGTGCCCTGCTGCCTTTTCCTCATCGATGATTTTCTGAATCTGATCGACCATGCTTTTTGCTTTCGCTCCGGTTAGATCCGGACCGGTTCTCAAAATTCCGAGCACGATGATGTGTTTCATGTAAATCTCAAATTGTGCACGGATTTCCTCTTTCAATTTTGCATAAGGCTTTTTGTATTTGGTTTTCAGGAGTTCCAGCGGCACGTTTTCCCTGTTTTTACGCAGGGTTGCGATGTCCTGGTTCAGTTTTTTTAGGTCTAATTCCACCGTTCCCACTCCTTCCTGTTCCCACTTCTGCATTTTGTGAGTGGGAACGCGACAAACCCTTATTTTACGCGGGTTGCGCTGGGTGTTCCCACTGTTCCCACTTTTTTGAAATACACACCATGTTTTTATAGAATTTTGCATGTGATGCATGAAATTCGTGCATCGTGTGCAAAATTTTCCACGAAACAATAAATAAGTGGGAATTAGTGGGAACAGTGGGAACATATCTATTAAAAGCCGCGCGGTTGCTTGGTTTCTTGCGTTCCCACTCGCGTTCCCACTCGCGTTCCCACTTTTTTGAGTGGGAACATTTTCAGGCGATTTTTGCACCTGTTATTTGAATGGCAGTTCTTCTTCCATGCCTTCCGGCACGCTCATGAATCCATCTGAATCCGTGAATGATTCCTGCTCGTATTTATCAGCTTCAGATTCGATGTCGTCATCCTTTTCACTGAACCGTCCGATCTTAAATTCCACGAACCTGCAGCTTCTTCCGTCAAATCGTCGCTTCACTGAGTATCGCTGCTTCGAGTCGGATCCTTCGCTTGCCGTGGCGATCAGTCCATTGTCTGCCATATATTTGAGCGTCTTCCTTGGACTGTATCCTGCCTTGGTCAGCGCCTGGTTCAGTGTTGATGGGAAGATGTACGCCACGTTTCCGGATTCGCTCATGGTGCCGAGGCACGTTCCTATGGCCTTCTCTCCGAAGTATGCCTTGTTGGAGATTACCCAGTCGGCGATGAACTGCACGGCGTTTTCGTTTACGTCTCCGGATGCTGCTGCGATCTGCTCCTGAAGGATGGACGCTGCCATCCTCTTGGCTCTGTCCCAGGACTCCTGGTTGATTGTTATCTGTTTTTCATCGTCTTTCCCTTCTTCCTTTTTCGGATCCGCTTCGGGCTCCGGTGCATCCTGGCTATCAAAGAACCAGGTATCTATCATGGCATCGGCCAGGGCGACCGCGCTAATTCCGGCCACATGGCTTCCGCTCTTTCCCTTTGCTATGCTCATCACGTATCGCAGCATCTCATCGTATTTATCGCAGATGCTTTTCTCTGAAATCTTCAGGACGTGTTCGATGAATTCCGGGCCCGCCCATCCGAAGTTCTGCGTTGATTCCCGGTGCATGAGGCTGGCCTGTTCTTCTGTCTCAAATGGTCCGCCATAGATTTCCAGCACACGGGTACTGACACCTGTCTGTGATGTATCTGTGGAGAGTGGTTCCTCGCCGGTTGCCATGGCTACGGTTCTCCATTGTCTCATTGTCTGCAGGCCGCCGCCCTTTGCGCCTCTGATCTTTCCGGTACCGGATGCGATCATGTAGATTGTCTTCTCCAGTCCTTCCTGATTCTTTCCGGCCAGCTGTCTCTCATCGATGCCGAGTGGCAGGTCGCAGTAAAATGCAGCGGTTCGTTCCAGGCCGACCTGGGTGGCGTTAAAGTTTACCATGAGTCGTTCCGGATCTCCCCAGGCTGACAGTGCTGCTTTTAATCCAGCGGTCTTTCCTCCTTTACTGGATCCCCAGTTGTATACAAAGAAGATTCTTTGCTTGATGATTCGCAGCAGGGGAGCTGCGAACGCTGCGGCCAGTATGAACCGGAACTTGTCGCGTTCTCGGTGCGGCTGCATGGTGTCTTTCCATTTGTCAAAGGATCCGGTCTGGCAGTATGCCGCGGCCATTCCCTTCTGCGATGGATCAATGTCCAGAACGATGTCTTTGTCGTGTCCTGGGATAAATCGCTTCCCTGGCTGCCATCCGAAGCTGGACGTTGCATCCGCTTTCGTGATGATGTCGATGTTCTCTGCTTCCAGAGCCGATAAAAAACGGACGACCTGCTTTGCGTTTTCTGATGTTACCGTGCATCCAAGGTCTGCCAGGACAGTGATGCCTCTGGCCGTGAAGATCGTTGATCGTGGGTAGATTGCTCTGTGCCACTCATCGTCTCTCTTGAATGCGATCTCTATTTTTTCTTCTCCGGTTTCCAGGCTTCGGAGTCGTTGCGTCAGGATGATCGGTGTTCTGCAGACCATGACCGGTCCGTATGTCTTCTCATCTATGCGGCTGATTCCTTTGTCTGAATAGATCCAACCTTCCGGCTGACGGAGATTGACCGGTGCCCCTTTGATGGATTCCGGTATCACGTCTGGTGCTGCCAGGTCTATTTCTTCTGCCCGCTCCAGGAGCTTCTGGATCTTGGCTGCGCCTTCCTCTTTTCCGAATTTGATGAAGACGTCGCTCGGATCCTTGATTCCGCCCAGTGTGCTGCAGCTGAATTTGTAAACCTTGCCAATGAATCCACCGTCCCGGAGTCCCTGGATGACTTTCCGCATGAACGTTTCGCCGCCCTGGTCCGGTTCCTGGTGGATGTATAACTTTAAGTCCTGGAGCTGGTCGCTCATGTTCGGCTTGAACATGGAGGCTCCCGGCACTCCGAGGGTGCTGATTCCCATGTACCACATGCTCTGCGTGTCGGACTCTCCTTCGACCAGGCAGGCGTATCCGCTCTGTCGCATCTGCGAGAGCCTCCATTCTCCGTAGAGGCATATCTTTCCACTGCTGCCGTATCTCCATCTGAATTCCTTGCCTGCGAACCTCTTTCTGTAGGTTGCCTCGGTTCCGTCTTCCTTCAGGTACGGGATCTTCATGTATGTGGTCTGGTCTTTTCTTTCTTTGTCGTTGCTGATGTGGCATGTGTCCCGGAGGAATTCCACCGGGAGCCTTTTTTCGAAGGCGTACTGCTCCATCGAATAGCTCCGGCGGGATGCTGCAGGTTTTTCTTTTTCTGGCATCTCCACATGGTAGTCTTCCATGATTCGCTTGTATGCGTCCTTCGTGCTGATGCCATTCATCTTGGCCACAAAGTCCACGTAGTTGCCGCCGATGTCCTCACTGAAGCAGTGCCATCTTCCTGTCTTCAGATCTACTGAGAAGCTGTTTTTTGAATCGTCATGGAACGGGCAGAGTCCTATCATATGATCTCCGGTAACCTGCGCCCTTTTGACGACGCTTCTGTATTCTCTTTCATAATCGACCAAACGGTCGAGATCGACTTCTGCCGTGTTCATGGTGTTACCTCTTTTCTTTGCCTATGTATATGAACTGCGGCGCGATTCCCATCTTTGCCGCAGCAGCGATTTCAGCCTGCATTCCCTGACTGATCCATTCTTCTTCCGGACCTTCCTGTCTGATGATTACGATCATCTCATCGCAGCGCTTCAGTGTTTCCAGGCCTGCTGCTATTCCGTAGTCGCGATCCTGGGGATCGTTGTCATCCAGGAATCTTGGCCAGTAAAGATGCGGCGCGATTGGTATGTTTCCTCTTTCGTGCACCTTCCGGCATGCTTCTACGGCGTCCCTGATGTGCTGCTGCAGTTCCACTTCGTTTTTTGCTCTGTATTTACTGCAAACATAAGTTGTCTTGGCGTGGATCGGCGCGAGGTTCTTATCTTTTCCTGCTGCGCACAGTCCGATGTATTGCCATGGGTGGTCCGGGCTCTCTCTGTAGATAGTTTCATAGACGCCCTCGCCTCCGATGATGTCTTCCACGATGCGACTCTGTGTGATCTCAAACTCCTGATCCAGGCATCCGTCAGCGTATCCTTCCTGGCCGACGATCTCCCAGGCGAGTTCCTCTGTGATGACGTCTCCGTTCTTCAGGTATGCGGGATCCCTTCCGCACTGTATAAATTCCTTTAAGTTCTTAGCCATCGTTTACCTCCAATTCTGCAAGGCGGCCGTGGTGACCGCCCTGCGCTGTGGCTTAGTCAAATGGCAGCTCTCCGTCCTGGATGTCGCCTGCCTGCATGAATCCGTCAGGGCCGACTTCCGGAGTTGCTTCCATTGGCGCTGCTTCCTTGTAGTCATCTGTTGTGATCGCTACGCTCTCATAGCTCTGTTTCATTGCCTTGCGGAGCTCTGCGGTTGTCTTATAAAGAGCTTCTGGCAGCAGTCCTGTCTTTTCCAGCGTTACCTTGGAGTATTTGATTTTGTCCGCATTCTCTACCACGTTCAGCTTGAATGTCACGATCATGCGGCTGTATGGGATGTGCTGCTGTCCCATGATTTTCTTCAGTGCTTTGTTCACGTCCTTGATAGATGTTGGCGGCACTGTCAGAAGATAAATGTCCGGGCGGTTGTTCATCATGATGTAAAGGCGGCGCATGTTCTTGCAGGCTTTACCTTTTCCGTCGGATCCGAACTGGTTATAAGGGCAGGTGTCGCAGGTGCGGATTTCTCCGGTCTCTCTGTTGACGCCCTGCTTTCCATCCATGGAGCTGCAGTCCGGGCTCTTATTGATATTGCCATCCTCTCCTGCTTCTCCGAATTTCTGCGCCCAGTAGGCGTTCATGCGATGCGTGAAAATAATCACGCCGGTTACTTCCTTCATGACCTCCGGATCGTCCGGATCGTCTGTCTCGACCTCGAAGGCTTTTCCTCCGCCAGACGGGATCTTGATGTGCTTGGCATCGATGCCGCCATCATCGTCCAGGTCGTCGAGCTCATCTTCCAGCTCTGCTCTGAGCTCCTCATCCATTGCTTCCATACCGGTTACAATCTTGAAGTTTTCCACGGTTGTCAGTTCTGCTTTTGCCATATTCTTATTCCTCCTCATCTGCTGCATCTACGGATGCGTTCTTTACTACTTTGGATTTCTTGATGCTCTTGACACGGTAGCGGTTTCTGATTCCGTCCTCGCACGTCTCTGTGATGAAGTATCCGCTCTCGATTCCTTTGAATACGCAGAGGATGTCTTCGGTGTCAATTCTCAGGACGATAGTGTCGCCCTGGTTCATTGCGTTGCCTTCTGAATCTGAAACTCTCACCTGTGTTACTTCGTGTACGGAGATTCCGCAGTTTGCTTCACTCATTACTCAGCGTCCTCCTGTTCTTCCTCTGCTTCAGCTTCCGGATCCGCTTCTGCGTCCTCGAACTGTCCCTCCAGATAATCTTCCACCGGTGTGGTGTAGCTGCTGACTTCATCGTATAAGTCGTGCATGATTCTGTCTGCCTGCGCTGCGAGCTTTGTCGCCTGGAGTACCAGGCCGGTTGCTGCATTCTTCAGGCTGCTGGCTGCCTCGACTGCCTTGGCATCATCCTCTGTTGGAAGGATGCGCAGGAAGTCTTTCATGCTCTCATCTACCTTTTTCTGGTCGAGCTTCATGCCTGCGTAGAATTCTGAAGCGATACCGTATCCGTCGTGGCGGTTCGATACCTTCGACTTGCTGGTTTCCTTGACCTGCTTGCAGGCAAATTCCAGGGCGATGTTTACGTTTTCCTCAAGCTCGCGCTCTGATTCGAGGCGACAATCAAATTCTAACTGTTCCATGGTTTATTCTCCTTTCGCTCTTTTGAGTGCTTTGTTGGTTGATTTGCGTCTGGCGATGTCGGTCATCTCGTAGCTGCTTACGACCTCATCCAGCTCCGGCGGCAGCTCTCCGTCGTTTTCTTCGGCGATTTCTTTCATCGCACTCTGCAGGGATCCTGCATTGACGGTTTCTTTGATGAGTTCGCCGAGGCCCTGTTCTCTGAGTACCTCGAAGAAGTCCAGGCCGCGTTCCTGCAGGTAGGCTTCTCCACGCTTGGAGTATTTGACCTTATCCTGGAGGCTGTAGATGTAGTCGCCGTATCCCTGGGACGGGATATCTTCGTCGATCATCATTTCTGCGATCTCTGCCTTCAGCTTATCGATGGCTGCATTGTTGTCCTTGGTGTCTTTGGCCAGCTGATCCTTCTTGTCGAGAAGTTCCTCGTACTGGCCGAGCATTTCAGTGAGTTTCATGGTTGATTCCTCCTACTTTCTATTTTGAGTCCGCACTCTGTGCAGGCTGCTTGCATTTTCTTCTGCCGGAGCTCCTGTCTTGACATTGGTCTCCAGCATTCCTGTCCACAGATCGGACATTTTACCAGGCTCCATTCCGGATGCCCTTTTGGGATGTTTTTCTTCATCGGCATCAGCAGGATGCCTCCGGTTTCGTTTTGGCCTCGCGGCCAGATCTTAACTTCTGCCATTGCTTTTCTCCCTTCCGTAGAGTTTATATTTGATACTTGATTCTGACCGGTTCATCTTCTCTGCGATCTCTCTGATTGTGAATCCCTGCTTCCGGAACATCTTCATCTGGCTTACTTCGGTCTGCGTCCAGTTGTATTTGTGTGATATGTCATTCTTCCTTTTTTCTTTAAACCAGGGGTACTGCATGAACAGTGTGTCATCGGTTACTCTGGCCGCATTCCAATCTTCCGGATGTTCTTCCATGTATCTGATGATGTCCTGCTGCCGGTACATCACGTATGGCTTCTTCCTGACGCTTTTCAGTCCTTTGCGCTCCCAGTATTGGATCGTCCGGTTCTCAACTCCCAGGATCCGCGAGAGGGTGTTCCTGGTCAGCATGTCTGTGTTCGCCATGAATCCTCCGATACCGGTCCGCTGCCTTTTAAGAAAGACCGTATTTTCTGAGCGGTTCAGAATTCTTGCTACTGTGGCGAGCGGATATTTTTCTGTTAATTCTTCGAGCCGGATCAGTTCCTCCTGGCTCCATGCCCTTCCGCCCATCTGTATCTACCTCCTGCGCTGCTTCGGCATCTTACGTCTCATCGGCAGGCCGTGCATCTTGCGCCAGTTATTGCTTCGTGGCTTCGGTTTCAGGCTTTCTGCGAATCTCCGGAGCGCATATGTGGCGGCTGCTGCACTGAATCCAACCTGCGCCAGTGATGCGTGTGCTTCCAGTAAAGGATCCGGTTCCGGATGTTCTGGTTCGAAGCGCTTTTCGTATTCCTTTATTTGCTCCGCCTTGGCATCCAGCGCCGTAGCTATGCTGGATGCCACCTTCTCGTCCGCGGCCTTTGCCAGTCTGAATGCCTGAGCGATCTTGCGGCCGATTTCTTTTAATATCATGACTGAGCTCCTTTCGTGAAGCGATTGTTCGGCTCATATTTCAGCTCTATGGACCTCACTTCTCCATCGTCGTCTGTGTGAACCTTCATGTCCGTGAGGTTCAGTTCCTCTACGACGTCTTTCAGTGGCTTTGTGTATACGTCATTCAGTTTCATCTCTTTACCTCCTATTCAAAGTACGCGCGCCAGTCATCCACGACCGTCTTGGCCATATCTTCTTTTCTGGCCAGCGCCTTGCCGATCATCTCATCCACGGTTCCTTCGGTCTCCAGGTCGATGTATGTGCATGTGTTTCTCTGGCCGATTCGGTGGATCCTGGAGAGGCTCTGTTCGTATGTGGCGTAGTTGAAGTTCTTCGAATAGTAGACGCATGTATCTGCAGCTGTCAGGGTAACTCCGACGCCGAGGGTGTCGATCTGTCCGACGATGATCACGGTGTCCGGATCTTCCTGAAACTGTTTGATGATCGGTCCACGGTCTTCCTTCTTAATTGCTCCATAGATGGCCACCTGCTTCTTTCCTGTCTTCTGGAAGGTCTTATCTATCATTTTCATGATGGCGGTTACTTCCGGAATAAACCTTGCGAAGATCACCAGCTTCTTTCCTGCGCCTAGTACGTAGTCCTCGATGATATCCTGGAGCGCATCCAGCTTCGCTGTGTTGACGAGCTCCGGCTTGTCGCTGTCGTCTGTGACTAGGAATCCTCCGGCCAGCTGCTGCAGTCTCAGGAGCCTTGTCAGTACGGTTGTGGCCGTGATCTTGTCTCCGTTGGATAGTTCTGCATAGCTGCTTCGCTTGATCTGGTTGTATAGGTCTTTTTCCTTTTTGCCGAGCTGGACCTTCCTCTTGATGAACGTCTGCTCCGGCAGGTCGATTGCTTCTTCCTTCGTGATTCTGAATGCGATCGAGTGCTCTTTTCGGATCAGACCGTCCAGGTCTTTGTATCCGACGATCTGCTTCCGGTTGAATCCTCCCATGATCGCGTACCGGTTTCTGAATTGGTAGAAGTTCCGGCCGAAGATCGAAGCATCCAGGAACCGGTACTGACTCCAGATGTCGATTGCATCATTCTGTACCGGTGTTCCGGAGAGAATGAGCTTGTACCTCGCCTGGTCTCCTAACTTATGTATTGTTTTGCTCTGCTCTGCGTCGTGTGTCTTGATTCGCTGGCTCTCATCGCATATAATCAGGTCAGCGTCGTATTCCTGGAGCTTCTCAAACAGTCCATCTCTCCAGGTTGATTCGTAGTTGATCACGGCGACCTTGAGCGCTTTGAACGGGAACGCCTGCAGGTCTTCAATCATTCGGATCCTTTGTTGCTTCGTTCCCAGGAGCGCCTTGCAGGTCACTTTGAAGTCTGCGACCTCTGCGATCTCTTTTGGCCAGACCGACACGACAGACGTTGGTGCGATTACCAGGACTCTCTGGATCGCGCCTTTTTGGTATGCGGCTCCTGCGATAGCGATTGCTGTCCTGGTTTTGCCGCATCCCATTTCAAATAAAAGGCCGAAGCCTTTATTCGTGGTGGCTGCCATTTCATTTCCTCCTTCATTGATTTGTTGCTGGCTGCAGTTCCTGGAACTCTACGCCATCCATCAGTTTTCTATCTTTCAGGATGCCTTTCCCGCTGATGCTTCTGATTCCCTGGTATTCATAGTCCCGGTTTTGGCCGCGATTGTATCGCTTGTTGTACTCCGGGTTCTGCAGTCTTTCAAATTTACCGCGTGTGGCCAGTGCTGTGCGGTTCAGCTTTTCTGCGATCAGAGTGAAGTCGTATCCTGCATCTACCATGCTGCACAAAGTTTCCACTTCTTCCTCTGTCCATTTTCGGGGGGGGCACCGAACTGGCCGAGTCTCGATTCCAAGGTCCAGGATCCGGCGCTTGATGGCTCCTTCTGAATGTCTGAGCTCCTGCGCCAGCTCGCTGTATGTATACCGGTTCTTCTCCAGCAGGTACCGGAGCTTGTCGTCTTCCGCCTTCGTCCATGCTGCGTTGTGCTGGCCATGAAGCTGCAGCTTTTTATAATCCGCCTTGCGCTTCATGTCCACCCAGTCCGGCTCTGCTCCGAGCGCGTATTTTTCGAATCTCGAAAAGTCTAGCAGGCTCTTGTTTTTCTCGGCCCATTTCCAGAAGTCCTCGATGTCGATCACTCTGAAGCGGTTCTTCTTTACCCGGTGCCATTTGACTGGCAGTCCGTTCTGGATCAGTCGGTTGGTGGTGTAGCCTCCCATTTGCGCTCCACCGTAAAGGGTGAGCATGAATTGGTTCAGGGAGATCCGGACGTCGCTTTCCAGGTGTGCGCCGCATCCGAGCCGCTGCGCTCTGACGATGATTGCATTCTCCGATCGGCCGAGAGCCTTGGACAGCCCTTTGATGGAGACCGTGCCCCATTTATCCTGCAGGTAGGCTTCCTCTTTCTCGGTCCACTGCTTCTTTTTCCTTGGTGCATCAACGAGTTTTCTCATAGTCCAGGCACCTCGATTCTTTGAACGCGCGCGCCATCATCTGAGCTGTTTCGCCTTCGTAATTGCCGCACATTCCTTCGTTATCAATATCCGCATAGACTCTCCTGAAGAAGTCATCAAATCTATTGTTTGCGTAGTCTTTTGCGAATTCCTTTGGAATCTCTAACTGTATGATCATCGTCTCCTGCCTCCCTTCGTGCTCATATGTGGGTAGTCGCGGTCTGCGTATGCTTCTCTGTCCCAGGAGAGCTTCTTTCCGCACCAGTGACAGTGCGTGTGGCCGACCTGTGTTCTCTTGCCGCAAAGCGGGCAGGTATAAAGCCCTGCTGCACGTCTGACCGCCATTGCTGGCTGTTCGTACTTCTGGCTCATCTCTGATGCCTGAGCTGTTGCTTTGCTGTAGTCTGCGACGATGTCCGCTGCTTCTGTCAGCGCATCCAGGTCGTCGTTCCATGACTCTCCACCATATTCGTTCCTGGCGATCTCTTTGATTTTGCTCTTGGTGATCTCCAGCTGTTCGATGATTTCATCGTATGTCATAGTTGCCTCCTATTCTTCCTCGGTGTTTTCCTCATATTCGTCTTTTGATATGATTCGCACCTTTTCCTTCGGAACCTTGGCCATGCTGGCCATCGCCTCTAGCTGGCTGTTTGCGTATTTCTCAAAGTCAGCATTCTGCAGTCCTTCGATCGAGATCTCCACGATCGTGGCTGCGTATCCGGTGGCTCCTTCTCCTCCGTATAACCCTGAATCCTTTATCTCGAAGTAAATTCCGAGCGACATGCTTGCGTCTTTCATTTCAGTACCTCCTTCGGATCCGCGAGGCCGAACGTCAGGAGCGCCATGTTGGCTGCTCTTACCTGATGCTCGTAAAGGCTGCCCTGCACCGGGTATTTGACCAGGGCCTCCGGTTCCTTCTCGACTCGCATCTTATCTACGGCTCGCTGTGTTTCATCCAATCGCTGCCTGTAGCTTTCTATGGCCGGTGGCAGTCTCACGATCTTGGAGAGCTTGTCCAGCAGTTCCTTGCTGCAGTCTCCGATCATCATGTTTTTGCGCCGGTCGTACTTCATTGAGTTCCAGGATTTTATGATCGCCATCTGTGTGTTGTCCACTTCGATCAGCATGATCTTTCCATCCTTCATTGCCATCTTCAATCTTCGTTACCTCTTTTCTGCTTCCGATCTGAGCCAGGCACGCACTTGTGAAGCGCTGCTGGTACCCATCCGTCAGCTTGACTTCCATTCTGATTCCCATTGTCCTCACTCTTTCTCTGTATAGAAGGTGTGCGCTCCGTGTGTGAATAACTTCTGCAGGTTCCTGCTATGCCAGGTGCTTTCGTCGCTGGCCTTTTCAAAGTAGAGGGCTCCTTGGCTTTCATCCCAGTGCTCTACTGTGATCAGCTCCATTGCCTTCATGCAGTCGGCATCCGGCTCCACCTTGTCATATCTGCCATTGCTCACCGGTGTAAATGCTCCGTCCTGCATGATCACTTCTTCGATCGTGTCCGGGAATCTTGCATCCCATACCCGGTTCAGAACTACCAGCATGACCAGCGCCTTGCCTTCGGTGTCCTCTGATTCAGCTTCGGCCATTGCGATCTTCTCTAGCAGGTAGGCGTCGCTTGCATCAAAGTCCATGCTATGTATCAGCCCTGTCCGCGTTTGCTCCTGGTAGAGCTTCCATTCTGCTTCCTGGTCCTTCTGGTATTGTTCCTGGTAGTCTCTGATCATCTGAGCTTCCTTCTCTGCTTCCTCACGCTCCCGCTGATGGTATGCATCTCTTTCTCGGCTCATCTGTTCGTATTCTTCCTGGGTGTACCATTGACCGTTCTCTGCCTGGAATCGGTAGGGCTCATAGTCGTCTGGATCCGGGAGTGGAGCTGCTATGCACCAGGCTCCCATGCCTGCGATAAATACTCCGATGCAGATTCCTGGCACTGCCTTCTTCAATCTTCGGATGATTCGTTTCCGGCGTCTTCCTCTCTTTATTGTTTTATTGATCTTAGCTCTCATTGCTTTCCGGTGTTCATCCTCTGTCTGATACCTCTGCATCTTACTCACTTCCTTCTTATAAATTCTTTAATTTAGTAGTTGACTTCCGGAGCTGTTTATATTGCTCTCTAGGCTTGGCTGGGCCCGGCAGTCTGTGACAGGTTCTCCATGGGTTTGAAGAAGAACCTGTCCGCTGTTTGCTCCCTGAGTATTGTGTGGGGTAGCCGTATAGCTGTTGCCTGCAGTGCGGTCTGTTTCATCGCCGCCATCCGGGTGTATTGCGCACCCACCAGTCCATGCTCCGGATGTTCTCTCTCCTGGTGTTCTCATCTGCCTCCTAGCCGCCATTGTTTTACTTGGGCTCACGCTATCTCTCCCAATTACGACGGTTGGCCGCAGGCTCCGGTTATCCGCCGAGCGGATTTATTGCATCGGCTCCGCCAGACCAGACAGTTTTTATTGAGGTGTCATGCTTCCTCTTGCTTCTTATTCAGTTGTGTGTTTATGCCAGCGCTGCTGCTTTGGCTGTATCGTCAATGGCTTTCTGTGCTTCCATTCCGGCCATGAATGAGTTTGTCATCATTATGACGAGGGTTCTCTTTTCCTCCGGAACGTTCGCGAGGGTTGCTGCCATCTTCTCAGCGTCTCTGAGCTGCTCGGCTGTGTATCTCTTAGCTTTTGCCATGGTGTTTCCTCCTTCCGTTTGGTGCGTTGTTTTGTTGTCTCTGCGATTATTATATATTGTCAGCGCGGTATCTGTCAACACTTTTTTATTGCCTTTGCGATTTTTTGTTGACAGTGCGCTATTTTTAGCTTATAATTCAGGTGTGGAGGTGAGAAAATGAACATTGGCGATCGAATAAAAAAAATAAGAAAATCGCTTGATTTGACGCAGGAAGCATTTGCTTCCAGAATTGGATCTGTGCAGAATACGATCACGGGTTATGAAAGTGGCCGACGCAATCCGTCAGCTCCTGTGATCTCTCTTATTTGTAAAGAATTTAATGTCAACGAAGAATGGCTCCGAAACGGAACCGGTGAAATGTTCAATCCTGAACCGTGCGACGAGCTTGATTCCCTGGCTGATAAATTCAACCTGAGCCACGGCGAGTACATATTCCTGGAGAAATACCTCAAGTTGAAACGCGAAGAACGGGACAACGTATTTGAATTCATTATGGACGTGCGCTCTGCGATCGGGGACTCCGGCGTTTCTGGTACCGCCGACGCCGCTCCTGGATCTTCGGTTCCTGATATCGACATCGATGCGGAAGTCGAAGCGTACCGGCAGCAGCTTGAACTTCAGAAAAAAGCGGCGGCAGAATCGTCTCTCTCCAGTGGTGGAAACGACGAAGGGGCAGGTAAAAAGGAGGCGTAGTCGTGGGATTCTTCAGCAGAATTTTCTCGCGGCAAGCCGAAGCCGAACCTGCGGCTCCAATCGTGAAGCTGCCGGATGATCGCATCCTTCGGTATAAAATAACCGGAAAAAACCCAGGAACCAGAAGACGCAACACGAGGCGCGTTCTTTGTGGATCCTGGGAGGCGATCTCCGATGTGGAAGCGCGTACAGGCTTGCTTCCTCCGTTTACTCATGAATTGGAAATGCCAGAAGTTACGGAGGCTCAGCTTGAGCTTATGAAAAAGTTAGGAGTTCCGATGCTTGATGGGATGTATCGCGCTGATGCGTCAGCTCTGATCCAGCACGCTCTTGACGAGAAGCCGCTGTTTCCAGACTGGGGCCTGCCGCGGCCAATACTTCAATTTTTAATTGACCACAAATTGCTTTTGTCTTCCTGGTTATCTGTTTCAGATCTGGAGGATGAATTCGTGGAGACTCTCCCCGGATTGCGTGCGTTAATTAAGAAATGTAAATAAAAAAATCGCCCAGTGCTGCGAACACCAGGCGACCTGTTCTTCCTTGCGGAAGCTGCATAATTTGACGTAAATCATCAAATCTTATTTTACAGCCGTTTCCGTAAATCCGCAAGGGTTTATTTTTTATACTCTTTTTCGGGAGGTGAGACGATGAGGTTCTTTTCCTACGGACGAAAATCCGTATTTTCTGATAAATCAGATTCAATCGATAATCAGTTCCGGATGAACCGGGAATACTGCGAGTCGAAGTTTTCCGGCCAGGTGGATTCCTGGCAGCAGTTCTCTGATGAAGACTTCACTGGTGCGAATACGTCCCGGCCGGATCTGCAGCGTATGCTGTCTTTTATAAAGGGTGGCTTCTGCGACGTCCTGGTAGTCTATCAGCTGGATCGTCTTTCCAGGGACGTCCGGGACTTTGCGAATATCTACGCGCTCCTGGAGGAGCATGGCGTGATGTTCATCTCAATAAAGGAAAACATCGATACCACGACGCCGATCGGGCGCGCCATGATGTATGTCACGGTGGTCTTCGCTCAGATGGAGCGTGAAACCATCGCGGCCCGTGTTACGGATAATATGCTGGGCCTTGCTAAAAAGGGATACTGGACTGGCGGTAATCCTCCGGTTGGCTACGTCAGGAAGCATATTGTTGTGAATGGGAAGAAGCACTGCTCCATTGAGGTGGATCCGGACGGGGCTCGCTACGTGACGCAGATCTTTGATACCTTCCTGGCTTATAACTGCAGCTTGCAGGGGATGGAGACGCGATTCAAAAACCAGGGCATCCGGACGCAAAGCGGGAAGTTCTTCTCGACCACGCAGCTGCATAAAATGCTGACCATGCCGTATTGCGTCGAGGCGACTCCGGAAGTGTACGACTTCTATGCCGCGAAGGGCTGCATCATGGATCCTGGCTCCCCGCGTGAAATGTGGGACGGATCCGTCGGTGTGATCATCTATGGCCGGTCGACAGAGAAAAACAAAAAGCACCAGGCGCAGCCGCCGGAGAAGTGGACCGTGTGCCTCGGAAAGCACAAACCCTTCATGCCAGCCGAGAAATGGCTCGCGGTGCAGTCCCGGTTTACTCAGAACAAATGCATCAAGGATGCAAAGTGGCCAGTGCCTCTCCTGAAGGGCGTGCTCCGGTGCAAGTGCGGAAACCTGATGCAGGTCTCCAGAAAGAAAAAGGTCGACGGTACCTGTTCTTCCTGGTACTACTGCAGGAAGCGAATGAGGCAGGGTGTGGACGCTTGCGACATGGGGCAGATCAAATGCAATCTGCTGGATGAGGAAGTCCTGGAGCTATTCCGTGGCATCACTGCGGATCCTGCCTTGATTCAGAAATTCGTCAAAGCGGAAGCTCCGGCCGATGTTCCTGATCTGAAGGCTGCGCAGGCTCGTGTGTCTGCCTGTGAGCGTAAGATCGGCCGCCTGGCTGCATCGTTAGCTCTGGCCGAGGATTCCGCTGCATCAAAGTATATCATCGCGGAAATGGAACGCCTGGACGTTGAGCTGGGTGCTCTGAAGCGTGAAGCCTCGCTGGCCGAGATGGAAAGCCACCGGGCTGCTGCCAGCGCGAAGGATGCCAAAGCCACGGCTGCGGAAATCGCGAAGCTGATTCATGGCCTGGATGGCTTCGACGACAAAGAAAAAAACGCGATCGCTCGCGCTGTAATTCAGGAGTGTACTTGGGACGGGGAGCGGCTTTTTATTACGCTCTAAACCTCACTATTTCATAATGGTGGGGTTCCGGCCTCATACGAAGGGCCGCCCGGATCAGCTCTCCGATCCCGATCTCCCCGGCTCCCTCTGCATTGGCATCCCGAGTCTCCAGACGTACCAGATTTTCGATGTGGTTTAACTGCAGCTCCGCCGCGTCTTCGATCGTGATCACGCGCTCTCCGGGCGGGATAAACTCTGAGAGTGCATTTAAAAGAGTTGTTTTTCCCGCTCCGGTCCCACCGCTGACAAAGATGTTGTAACGCGCCGCCACCAACGTCTTTAAGAGATCTGCCGCTTCCTTCGAGATACTTCCGTATTCCATAAGCCGGTCCATCGTCACCGGCTCCGGGAATTTCCGGATCGTCAGGATCGGTCCGTTTAATGCGACCGGTTCCAGAACTACATGGACTCTCGATCCGTCCGCCAGTCTGGCATTCGCAAGCGGTGTTGACGTATTGACAATGCGGTTCACGCTGCTTACGATCTGCTGGATCAGATCTTCCAACTGTTCCCTGGATTCGAAAGACTTTTCCCACCGCCCAATCTTTCCCCCTGTCTCTACGAATACCTGATCAGGACCGTTCACCATGATCTCCGTCACCCGGGGATCATCCACCAGCTCCTGTAAAATATCCAGCCGCCTAAAAGAATCAAACAGTTCCTTGTGAAGCTTCAGTCGTTCCCCTAACGTCGCCGGAAATATTTCCGGATCATTCTCCATGCAGGCATCCATTTTCCGGTCGATAAGATCTGCGATCTCCTCGTCCGCCATCTGACGGTCATACGTCATCTCCGCAAGGATCTGTTCCCGCAGGATCTGCTTCAGCTGTCCCATAAATTTCTCTGTCCTTTCACCAGACTCCGGACGAAATCACCCATATCCCCCCACAGAAGTTCCTGCGGAAAATGTTCCATCCGTCTTCCTCCCGTCACCATCGGCACATGGATTTTCTGGATCTTTTCCGCCACCCCGCTGTTTCCCGAAGCCGACAGGTATTCTTCAAATTCACGCATTTTCTCCGCAGAAAACGGATCTTCCCGGATCGGTGTATAGACTACCTGACATTTTTCCAGTAACGGCAGGGCATCCCGCCCATAGTCCCCCACTTCGAGAATCATCGTCGTATAGTTTCCATCCCGCAGGATCCGTTCCATAAGATCCGCCATCTCCTGTACAGACAATTGGGCATAGTCCTGCGGGATCCTGATCGGAGGGATCCATGCCATATCTCCAAGATAATAGACGATCGAGTTCAGCCTCACCACATGAAAACGGTCCTGTTTATAATAGTAGATAAGATCCGAGAGATCCCTCTTCCACCGCTCATTCAAAAGTCCAGTAAAACCCGTAAACGTATCCAGCGTCACAAAAAGAACCTTTTCTTCTTTCGCAAGGACCTGCCCGATCGCCAGCGCAAGGCATGTCTTTCCGCATCTTCCGATGGGCGAATAGACTCCGATGATCCGTCTGGACTGGTCCGTGCTTCCGGCAACATTGGCCCGGATCCCTGGGATCTCGCTGTAGACTGCCATCACTTCCCGGATAATATCATCCCCGGACTGAAACTTATAGATTTCTTTTCCGGAGTCCATCTGTTTTTCTGTTTCTTCCGACATATAGATCTTCTGGGCCGAAGGAATTCCGGAAATATCCCCGGAATCTGTCCGTTCCCCTGAAAGCAGTACATCGATCTCATGCTTTTTCGCGTACTCCGCCAGCTTTTCCTTTGAGGTAAACGCCTGAGCCGTAAAAACTCCCTTTTCTTTTCGGTTTACATAATCAGACAACCGCTCCGCATATCTTGTGTCCGCATCATAAACCGCCATCATCTTTTTCATGGTCCCTCATTTCCTTTCCCCTGCCGGAATCAGACTCCGGCGTATATTCGACCGGTCCCTTCTCCGGTCTGTAAGACATGCGGTCCTGTCTGTTTTATCAGATCAGCAAAAACAGACAGTATCCCGCAAACAGATACGGCCCCAGCCGCAAAAGACTTTCTTTTTCAGAATATCCCGGATATTCCGTAAGCCGCCCTCTCATCCCGGTCTCCACCGCAAACCTTGCGGCCCGCTCCAGCCGGAACCAGACCGTCCCCTGCTTTATCATCCGGTAAGACGCAGCAGCAGCGGCAAAAATCATTCCCAGACCAATCACAAACACACTGTCCCATACCCCCAGAAATCCCGCGATCACTCCCATAAGTTTGATATCTCCTGCTCCGATCGTCCGGCACAGGAAAAACGGATAAAAGACCACGCAGGTTCCCACAAACCGCAGAATAAAATAGCCGGCCCGGCTTCCCCCAAAGGCTGCCAAAGCCTGCGGCTCCCCAAATCCCTGGTTTTCTGCAAAGGATAGAAGGATTCCCGCCGCAATTCCCGTTATGATCTGAATGTGAAAGATTTTTCCTTTCTTTCAGTCTGTCACCGCCGCGGACAGTAAAATTGCAAACAATGCCACGATAAGATCACCTCCTGTATAGCCGTCTCTTCTGATCATTTCCCTTGAAATTCAAAATTCTCAAAAAATCGAAAAAACATCTTTCAATTATTGCGGCTCACAAGTCAACACGTTAAAAGGATTTCATGCCCTGAAAACGGGCATCCGGCGAAGCTACCGGTCATACATCTGCTATTTAGAAATGAAGAACTCATCTCTGAATGTGCCACTATTATCTCTGAATTTTGAGCGAAAGTCAATTTCGTTTTCGTAAAATCAAGGTGACGTTTTTCGTCAATTTTCACCAAAAATTATTATGTCACCTTTCATTTTCCGGAAATGTTGAACAATTCATTGACGCAATTCAGGAAAAATGGTAAAATGCAATTAAGTTTAAATTTTTAAACCAAAACATTCCGGAAAGGAGAGAATTCATGATCTCAGAAAATCTTCTGGGCGATATCTTTGAAGAGTGCATTCCTTTATTCATCGCGCTCGGAGACCGGACAAGACTCACGATCCTGCAGTGTCTCTTTGAGACGCAGACCACCGGCGAAAGCCGGATCCCCGGTTTGAACGTCAATGAGATCACAGACCGGACAAGTCTCTCCCGTCCGGCTGTCTCTCATCATTTAAAGATCTTAAAAGATACCGGCCTGATCGATGTTTTAAGAAAAGGCGTGTGTAATTATTATTATCTCACAAACAAAAGCGCCATCGACAAGCTCGGCCGGCTGAAAGAAGAGCTTGAAAAATATCCGGAATCCTGAATATTCCGGATGAATGATCCTCATACTACCAATTACAGAAACTTCTGGTTTTTTTCACAGACAGACGCGCCGCAATCCGGCAAAGTCCATCTGTGAACAAACTTCGGCGAAACAGCCTTCGGCCGCCTAAAACAGACTGCTGTAGGCACTATCCGTAAAGAAATTGGGGTATGATATTTATGTTTTTTTCGAAAAAAAATGCTTCCAAACAGGCTTACCGCCGGGAAACGAATGAACTGAAGCGCCAGATCGAGCTCAGCAAAACGGCGATCTTATCCGCCCAGAACCAGTTTGAACAGGTCGTTGACCCGACTCTGGTCGACTGTTATATCTACGAGTTGAATGCTGCGCAGCTCCGGTATCAGTTTCTTCTCCGCCGCCTGAAAAAACGGGAGCTTCAGGAGGTCTGATAACCATGCATACCTGGTACGAACAGGCTGTCTTTTACCATATTTATCCCCTCGGACTTCTGGGGGCTGAGAAAACGAATACACTTACAGAAACCGCCCACCGACTCCGTGATCTTGAGGCCTGGATCCCGCATATCCGCGCCTTAAACGGCTCCGCGATCTATATCGGTCCGCTCTTCGAGTCATCCACACACGGCTACGACACAAGAGATTTCCGCCTTGTCGACAGGCGCCTGGGCACAAACGAGGATTTCGCCCATTTTGTGCAGCTCTGCCACGAAAACGAGATCCGCGTTGTGGTGGACGGTGTCTTCAACCATACCGGACGCGAATTTTTCGCCTTTCAGGATATCCGGGAAAAACGCGAAGCTTCCCCTTATAAAGACTGGTATCGCGGCGTCAATTTC
>ENA-UEQP01000286-UEQP01000286.1-human-gut-metagenome-genome-assembly--contig:-NODE-286-length-60353-cov-10.236495_pt1 | contig 60353 bp, 37 predicted proteins | sample MGYA00242951_ERZ507951 | MGnify/ENA primary metagenome ERZ507951 (study PRJEB26167, sample SAMN06115539) | human gut metagenome | host: Homo sapiens | place: China:Shanxi | collected 2015-11-18...
TGGCAGGATTAGACAGACTTAATAATATATATATAATGGCACACTCAGGAGCCAGAGGTTCTAAGAACCAGATAAGACAGTTAGCTGGTATGCGTGGTCTGATGGCCAATGCATCTGGTAAAACAGTTGAGGTTCCAGTTAAATCTAACTTCCGTGAAGGTTTATCAGTAATGGAATACTTCACATCTTCACACGGGGCTAGAAAAGGTCTTGCCGATACAGCGCTTCGTACAGCTGACTCAGGATACTTAACAAGAAGACTTGTTGATGTCAGCCAAGATGTTATAGTAAGAGAAGTTGACTGTGGTACAACAGAAACTACAGAAACATTTGCTATAAAAGATGGAAATGAAGTAATAGAAGTATTATATGATAGAATAGTGGGAAGATATACTATAGACCCTATAGTAAATCCAACTACAGGAGAAGTTATAGTAGAAGCTGATTCTATGATAAAAGAAGATGAAGCTGAAAAAATAATAGCTGCAGGAATAGAAACTGTACAAATAAGAACAGTTCTTAACTGTAAGACAAACCATGGGGTTTGTTCTAAGTGTTATGGTAGAAACCTTGCTACAGGTAAAGAAGTTAATATAGGGGAAGCTGTTGGTATAATAGCTGCTCAATCAATCGGTGAACCAGGTACTCAGCTTACAATGCGTACATTCCATACAGGTGGGGTTGCCGGAGGAGATATAACTCAAGGTCTTCCAAGGGTTGAAGAATTATTTGAAGCAAGAAAACCTAAAGGTTTAGCTGTCATAACAGAAATAACTGGTAGAGTTGAAATAGACGAAACTGGTAAGAGAAAAGAAATAAGTATAGTTCCTGAAAATGGTGAAACAGAAGTTTATGCTATACCTTATGGATCAAGAATAAGAGTTAAGCATGGACAAATGGTTGAAGCTGGGGACCCATTAACTCAAGGTTCTATAAACCCACATGACATAGTAAGAGTTAAAGGTATAGGTGGAGTTCAAGACTATATCGTTAAAGAAGTTCAAAGAGTTTATAGAATGCAAGGGGTTGACGTTAACGATAAGCATATAGAAGTTATAGTAAGACAAATGCTTTCGAAAGTTAAAGTTGAGGATCCAGGTGATACAGCCGCTGCTGTCGCTCGGCGTGCTGCGCTCGCTGGGCCGCATTTCGGACTACCGGATCGACGACCGCAGGGAACGCTTCCTGCCGCTGCTCGTCGGGGCCGTCTGCTACGTGCTGTGCGCCATCACCATCGCGAAGATTCCTTCGGCGATTTTCCTGCGTAAATTCATGGTCGCCGCGGCCTGCTGCGAGGTGCTGTGTCTCGTGGTGTCGTTCTACTGGAAGATCAGCCTTCACCTGACGGGCATGGGGGCTGTCGTGGCGCTGCTCGTGGTGATGAACGTCGTGGGCGTGGGCAACATGCTCGTTCCCCTCATGGTCGCCATCCTCTGCGCCGGGGCGCTCGCGTCGGCGCGCCTCTACCTCGGATGCCACAACGGCTGGCAGGTGCTGGCCGGATTCTGCGGCGGTTTCGCCGTGTCCGTCCTCGCGGTGCTTTTTCTGTAAATCGTCCCGAAAAAATGAAAACCGGCCGGAAACTGTTTCCGGCCGGTTTTTCGTAGTTGTACTGCCTGTTAGACGCAGCCCTGGGCGAGCATGGCGTTGGCGACCTTCATAAAGCCGCCGATGTTGGCGCCCACGACGTAGTTGATGTAACCGTCGGACTGGGTTCCGTAGCGCACGCAAACCGCGTGGATGTTCTGCATGATGGACTTCAGCTTCGCGTCGACCTCCTCGGGCGACCAGGTGAGGCGTATCGAGTTCTGGGTCATTTCGAGTCCCGAGGTGGCGACGCCGCCGGCGTTGGCCGCCTTGCCCGGAGCGTAGAGCAGCTTGTGCTGCTGGAAAATCCGGATGGCGTCGGGCGTCGAGGGCATGTTGGCGCCTTCGGCGACGCACATGCAGCCGTTGTCGACCAGCGCCTGCGCCTCGTCGCCGTTCAGCTCGTTCTGCGTGGCGCACGGCATGGCGATGTCGCACTTCACGCCCCACGGACGTTCGCCGGGGTAGTAGGTTGCCGACGGATATTTTTCCGCGTACTCCTTGATACGGCCGCGGAAGATGTTCTTCAGCTCCATGACGTATTCCAGTTTCTCGGGGCTGATGCCTTCGGGATCGTGGATGTAGCCCGACGAATCGGAGAGCGTCACCACCTTGGCGCCCAGTTCGGTGGCCTTCTGGCAGGCGTACTGGGCGACGTTGCCCGAGCCGGAGATGCAGACGGTCTTCCCTTTGAACGAGTCGTTGCGCGTGGCGAGCATCTCCTGCGCGAAGTAGCAGGTTCCGTAGCCCGTGGCCTCGGGGCGCAGCGGGCTGCCGCCCCAGTCGCGGCCCTTGCCGGTGAGCGTGCCGGTGAATTCGTCGCGCAGACGCTTGTACTGGCCGAACATGAAGCCGATTTCGCGGCCGCCGACGCCGATGTCGCCCGCCGGAACGTCGGTGTCCTGTCCGATGTGACGTTGCAGCTCGGTCATAAACGACTGGCAGAATTTCATCACCTCATTGTCCGACTTGCCTTTCGGGTTGAAGTCCGAACCGCCCTTGCCGCCGCCCATCGGGAGCGTCGTGAGGCTGTTCTTGAAGGTCTGCTCGAAAGCCAGGAACTTGAGGATCGAGAGGTTCACCGAGGGGTGGAAGCGGATACCGCCCTTGTAGGGGCCGATGGCGCTGTTCATCTGGATGCGGTAGCCGCGGTTGATTTCGATTTCGCCTTTGTCGTTGAGCCACGGCACGCGGAAAATAATCACGCGCTCGGGTTCGGCAATGCGTTCCAGCACCTTCATCTTTTGCAGGATCGGGCTGGTCACGATGTGCGGGGCCAGCGATTCGGCCACCTCGCGGACGGCCTGATGGAATTCCGGCTCTCCGGGATTGCGTGCAATCAGCCGGGCCATGAAGTCTTCGACGTACTGTTGGGCTTGTTCGTTCATAAGCGATTCGATTTTGAGGGGGTTTGTATTTGTTTCTCGCCCCTAAAAATAGAACATTTATCGGAGTTTTGCAACTTATTTAAGAATTTCGTAAAATATTTTATTTATCCGCTCCCCGAATTTGCTTACTGTCTGCGAGAAGGTTGGACTTCGGGAATGAAAATCCGTAACGAAAAATGACGGATTTGCAGTAAATCCGTCATCGAAATTTTTTCAAATTTTTTTCGGCTTTTCCCGCCGGGAAGCCCGTATTATTTCGAAAAGGCGAAGCCGACGTAGACGTTCTTGTATTTCGACAGCAGCGTCGTGGCCGTCGAAAAATAGGAGACTTTGCTGCCGAGCGCCGTGACGACCTCGACGAGTCTGGTGACCGGGAAGACCAGCACCAGTTCCTGCCCGCTGATGTAGGCGTGGCCGGGAACCGAACCCAGGTTGAGCTTGCCCTTGGCGAAATGGAGCGTCACGACGTGTGTCGGGGCGTCGTATTCGTAGGTTCCCGAGAGGGTGTGGGAGCCGAGCGTGGCGGTGAAGGCGTCGTCGTCCTTGCCGAAGGTGAACGTTCCGGCGCCGGGGCGGATGCCCGCCTTGGCATAGGCCTTTTCGAGCTGTTTGACGACGGCGGTTTCGAGCGCCGCGCCCCCGACCTCCGAAGCGATGTCGCCTCCTTCGAACTTGACGCCCGGACCCGTGTAGTTCCACGTTCCGGCAAGAGCATATTGGGTCAGCTTGCCGTCGGTGGCTTTGTCGGCGGCCGCCGTGGCGGCTTTTTTCAGGGCCTCTTTCCAGTCCTGCGCCGAGGAGGTCGTGCCGCCGAGCAGGAGCAGGGATGCTGTGAATAACAGGAGTTTCTTCATTGGGTCTATGTTATAACGTGTCGAGTTCGCGCAGCCATGCCGCTGCCGAGGCGTCGGAGGGCATGCGCCAGTCGCCGCGGGGCGAGAGCGTCACCGAGCCGACTTTCGGGCCGTCGGGCATGGCCGAACGTTTGAATTGCTGGGTGAAGAAACGGCGGACGAAGACCGTGAGCCACCGAAGAATCGCGGCGCGGTCGTAACTCCCGTCGAAGGCCTGTTCGGCCAGCAGCAGGATTTTCGCCGGACCGTAACCCGCGCGGAGGAAGTTGTAGAGGAAGAAGTCGTGGAGTTCGTAAGGCCCCACGAGGTCCTCGGTCTTCTGGGCGATTTTGCCGTTGTCGTCGGCCGGAAGCAGTTCGGGGCTGACGGGCGTGTCGATGATGTCGAGCAGCGTGGCGCGCGTCGCGGCGTCCTGTTCCGTCGCGGCGGCCCACTTCACGAGGTGGCGCACCAGCGTCTTGGGAACCGAGGCGTTGACGCCGTACATCGACATCTGGTCGCCGTTGTAGGTCGCCCAGCCCAGCGCCAGTTCCGACAGGTCGCCCGTGCCGATGACCAGTCCGCCCTCCATGTTGGCCACGTCCATCAGGATTTGCGTGCGTTCGCGCGCCTGGGCGTTTTCGTAGGCCGCGCCCCGGCTGCCGGGGTCGAGACCTATATCCTGAAAATGCTGCGTGCAGGCGTCGCGGATCGGGATTTCGCGGATCGTCACGCCCAGTCCGCGCATCAGCTCCAGCGCATTGTTGTAGGTGCGGTCGGTGGTCCCGAATCCGGGCATCGTGATGCCGATGATGCCCGCGCGGTCGAGGTGCAGGAAATCGAAGGTCCGGGCCGTCACGAGCAGTGCGAGCGTCGAGTCCAGGCCGCCCGAAATCCCGACGACGGCCTTTTCGGAGCGGGTGTGAACCATCCGCTGCGCAAGTCCGTGCGACTGTATCCGGAAAATCTCCTCGCAGCGTTCGCTGCGGTCGGCTTCGTCCTTGGGTACGAACGGCATCGGGTCGATGTCGCGGTCGAGCGCCACGCCGCGAAGCCCCTCGGGGATTTCCATTTCGATCACGGTGTTCTCCGTGGCCCCTTCGTTCGCGCGGAACGAGGTGTTGCGGCGGCGTTCGAACTCCAGCCGCTCGATGTCCACGTCGGCGACGATCAGCTGTTCGTCGGGCGAGAAGCGCGCGGCTTCGCGCAGAATGCAGCCGTTTTCGGCGATGACGGCGTTGCCGGCGAACACGAGGTCGGTGGTCGATTCGCCGAAGCCCGCCGAGCAGTAGACATAGGCCGCAATCGCGCGTCCCGACTGCTGGGCCACCAACTGCCGCAGGTAGGCGTGTTTGCCGACCGATTCGGGCGATGCCGAGAGGTTGAAGATCACCTTCGCGCCGTTGAGCGCCAGCTGCGACGAGGGCGGTGCGGCGGTCCAGAGGTCCTCGCAGATCTCGATGCCGAACTCCGCGCCGTTGACTTCGAACGTGAGGTCGGCGCCGAAGTCGGCCTGCTGCCCCGCGACGGCGATATGCTCGTCGGAAATCCCGGCGCCCGACGCGAACCAGCGGTTTTCGTAGAACTCCCCGTAGTCGGGGATATAGGTTTTGGGAACCACGCCCAGCACTTTGCCTTGCGTGAAGACCACGGCGCAGTTGTAGAGCGTCGACCCGTGGCGTAGGGGAGCGCCTGCGATCAGCGTGAGGGGGAGTTTGCGCGTGGCGCGCACCAGGCGTTCCAGCGCCTCGTCGGCCGCGTCGAGCAGCGTCTGCTGCAACAGGAGGTCGCCGCAGGTGTAGGCCGTGACGCCCAGTTCGGGGAACGCCACGATCTCGACGCCCCGCCGGGCGGCCTCCTCGGCCATCGCCGCCATCCGTTCGGTGTTGTAGTCGCAGTCGGCGACCCGCACGTGCGGAACGGCCGCCGCCACCTTGAGAAAACCGAAATTGTCCATAGACTTCGTGATTTTTAATTGTTCTTCGGGCTATTCAGACCAAAGAACCGCCAGATTCAGGATCACCTGCTGGGCCTTGCGCATCGTCGTGAGCGAGCAGTATTCGAACTTGCCGTGGAAATTCATGCCTCCGGTGAAGAGGTTGGGGCACGGCAGGCCCATGAACGAGAGGCGCGCGCCGTCCGTGCCGCCGCGAATGGGCCGCACGAGGGGTTTCACGCCGGCCATCTCCATCGCTTTCAGAGCCTTGTCGATCACCTGCGGGTGCGGCTCGACCATCTTGCGCATGTTGTAGTACTGATCCTTGAGCGTGAGGGTCACGACCTGGTCGCCGTATTTCTTTTTCAGCAGGTCGACTGCGGCCCACATGAAGACCTTTTTCTGCTCGAACTTCTCGGCGTCGTGGTCGCGGATGATGTAACTGACCGAAGCGTTCTCGACCGTGCCGTTCAGCCCTACGCAGTGGTAGAATCCCTCGTAACCCTCGGTGAACTGCGGACGCTGCGAGGCGGGCAGCAACCCCTGAAGTTCGCACGCCACGTCGATGGCATTGATCATTTTGTTCTTGGCGTAGCCCGGATGGACGTTGCGGCCCTGAATCTCGACCTTCGCGCTCGCGGCGTTGAAGTTTTCATACTCCAGTTCGCCCTCCATGCCGCCGTCGACCGTGTAGGCGAAATCGGCGCCGAAGGCCTTCACGTCGAAGAAATCCACGCCGCGGCCCACCTCCTCGTCGGGGGTGAAGCCGATGCGGATCTTGCCGTGTTTCACCTCGGGGTGCGCCATGAGGTATTCCGCGGCGGTCATAATCTCCGCAACGCCGGCCTTGTCGTCGGCGCCCAGCAGCGTCGTGCCGTCGGTGTGGATCAGGGTGTGGCCCTTGAAGAAGGTCAACTCGGGGAAGTCCGCAACCCGCATCGTCAGCTGGCCGTTCAGGGCGATGTCGCCGCCGTCGTACTCGTCGATCACGCGGGGTTTCACCTCCTTGCCGCTCATGTCGGGCGAGGTGTCGACGTGGGCGATGAAGCCGATGACGGGGGCGTTCTCGCACCCTTTCGAGGCGGGGACGGTGCCCATCACGTAGCCGTACTGGTCCATCGTGACCTCGGTCATGCCCAAGGCCTCCATCTCGTCGCGCAGGGCCGCCAGGAGGACCTTCTGTTTTTCGGTCGAGGGGAATGTCGTGCTCTCCTCCGACGACTGGGTGTCGTAGGAGACGTATTTCAGAAAACGTTCTTTCAAGTCCATTGTCGTTGCAGATTAAATGTTATTCTTCCTTTTTGGCCCGCAGGGTGTGCCAGGCGAAGTAGCCGATCAAAACGAGGTACATCGCAAGGCCCGTCCATTCGGCGGCGTTCGACGAGGCCCAGCCGGAGAGGAACCAGTCCACGCCGACGAATTTCAGCACGGCGCTCACCACGCCCATCAGCGCGCCGCCGGCGATGAAGCCCGAGGCGATCAGCGTGCCGCGGTCGAAGCGGGCTTTGTTCAGACCCTCGTCTTTCGAGCGGCCGGAGACGAACCAGGCCACCAGTCCGCCCACCACCAGCGGGGCGTTCAGCTCCATGGGGATGAACATGCCCAGCGCGAAGGCGAGGGCCGGGACACCGATCGACGTGAGCACAAGGGCCAGCGCCGCGCCGCAGAAATAGAGCATCCACGGGGTCTGGCCGCCGGTCATCAGGGGCTGGATCACCGCCGCCATGGCGTTGGCCTGCGGAGCCACCAGCGCCCCTTCGCCCACGAATCCGTAGGATTTGTTGAGGATGATCATCACCCCGGCCACGGTTGCCGCAGCAACGAACGTGCCGAGGAATTTCCAGGCCTCCTGCTTTCGGGGCGTCGTGCCGAGCCAGTAGCCGATCTTGAGGTCGGTGATGAAGCCGCCGGCCATCGACAGGGCCGTGCAGACCACGCCGCCGATCACCAGCGCGGCGGTCATGCCCGTCGTGCCGCTCAGCCCCACGCTCACCAGCACCAGCGACGAGAGGATCAGCGTCATCAGCGTCATGCCCGAGACGGGGTTCGTACCCACGATGGCGATGGCGTTGGCCGCGACGGTCGTGAAGAGGAACGCGATGATGAAGACGATCAGAATGGCCGTGACGGACTGCACCCAGCCGTCGAGCAGCCCGAAGTGGAAGAAGACGAAGACCGAAATGAGCGTGGCGATCAGGATGGTGAGGATGCGCTTCATCGAGATGTCGCGCTGCGTGCGCTCGGGGGCTGCGGCGGCGCTTTTGCCGCCTCCGAACTCCGAGACCGCGAGGCCTACGGCCTGGCGGATGATCTTCGACTGACGGATGATGCCGATGATGCCCGCCATGGCGATGCCGCCGATGCCGATCGGCTTGCCGATGAAGGCGAAGAGGTTTTCGGCGGTGAAGATCGACTGCGGGTCGGCGACGATGTCGGCGCGTGTGACGCCCAGCAGCGAGAGCATCGCGGCGGGATCGACCGCTTCGGCCAGCGAGCCGATCACCGGGACGATCACGAACCAGACGAGGCACGAGCCGGCGGTGATGATCATGGCGTATTTCAGGCCGATGATATACCCCAGACCCAGCACGGCGGCCGAGGTGTTCAGCCCGAAGACCACCTTGAACTTGTCGGCGGCGACAGCGCCCCATTCGCAGATGCGCGTCGAGACCGACTCGGTCCACAGTCCGAACGTACCGACCACGAAGTCGTACAATCCGCCCACGAGTCCCGCGACGGCCAGCAGTTTGGCCTGCGAGCCGCCCTTCTCGCCCGAGACGAGGACCTCGGTGGTCGCCGTGGCCTCGGGGAAGGGATATTTGCCGTGCATCTCCTTGACGAAGTATTTGCGGAAGGGGATCAGCAGAACGATGCCCAGCAGGCCGCCGAACAGCGACGAGAGGAACACCTGCCAGAAAGCGGCGTCGAGGCCTAGAATGTAGAGCGCCGGGAGGGTGAAGATGGCTCCGGCGACGATCACGCCCGACGAGGCGCCGATCGACTGGATGATGACGTTCTGCCCCAGCATGTTCTTTTTGCCCAGCACCGAGCCCATGCCCACGGCGATGATGGCGATTGGGATGGCCGCTTCGAAGACCTGCCCGACCTTGAGGCCGAGAAAGGCCGCGGCGGCCGAGAAGACGACGGCCATGACGACGCCCATCGTGACCGAGTAGGGCGTCACCTCCTTCGGGTTGGACGAAGCCGGCATCACGGGCGTGTACTCTTCGCCCGGCTTGAGTTCGCGGTAGGCGTTTTCGGGCAGCGAAGTTTGGATTTTTTCGGGTTCCATGTATGATTATGAATTTTGAATTCTGATTCTGATTCTGAATTGCAATCGTTCGGTTTTGCCGAACGATTAGCGGTTGTCGCCGCTGCCCGTCAGGTGGTTGCGCTGCATGCGCGAGCGGAGTTTGTCTACGTTCATCTGCGCCACGTCGTCCAGTTCGTAGCCCAGGTCGCGGGCGAGGGTGGCGCAGTACCACATGACGTCGCCGATCTCCTTGACGATTTCGAGTTTCTTCTCGGGGGTGAACTCCTCGTGGGCGTCGCGGATCACTTTTTTGACCTTGTCGGCCACTTCGCCCGCTTCGCCCGTAAGTCCGAGCGTGGGGTAGATGATGCGGCGGTCGTCGGGGTAGATCGCCGTTTCGAGGGCGTGCTGCTGATATTCGTTGAGAGTCATCGTTTGGGGTTTATGAGTTAAATCGGACAAAAATAACGATTTTTTCGCAAGAATGCACGAAAAGTCCCGGCAACCTGTCTGAAAATCGGGTTGTCGGGACCTCTTTTTATGCCGTATTGCGGACCGTCCGGCGGATCAGAGCGTATTCAGCGTCGCGCGGGCATTGCGCAGGGTCTGCTCCCAACCGTCGAAGGCGACCGACGAACGGAACGGCTCCAGCAGGTCGTGGAGGGTTTGCAGTTTCGCATCGTCGCCGCTGAATTCCGTTTTCAGCAACCGGATTTTCTCCCAGTCCTGGATGCCTTCGACGAGGCGTTCGAAACGGATCGACGAGCGGCCTTCGGGATAGACGAGGTAGGTGTCGCCGGCGGCCCATTTCCGGAACCGCGAGTCGCGGATCGGGTCCTCGACCCACGAGTTGTAGGCCCAGCGCAGGAATCCGTCGTAATCCTCGGCGGCGGCGTACCAGCTCAAATAGGTCGCCTCGGCCGGCGCCGACGAGGTGTAGGTGTTCGGGAATCCCGACGAACAGCAGACGTAGAAGGTGGTCGTCAGCCCCTTGCTGCGGCGCTGGACGATGTCCGTCTGTTCGATCGGGCCGAAGATGCTGGCGCACATGTCCTTGATGTAGGGGATACTGTTTGAAGATCTTGTGGTTGTCGGCCAATGCGATGCCCAGTTCGGGCGCGACCTCCTTCAGCAGGGCGGTCGCGGCGGCCATCACCTCGGGCGAACGCTCGTCCATAGCGATGTTGGTGATGCCGAGCCATCCTTTTTCGCGGAGGTGACCGACGAAGGCGGGCAGGAACGGGCCCCACATTTCGCGGAAGGCCGGCGTGCCCGGATCGGCCTTGACGTCGACGAATTCGCCCGTCGCGGCATCCTTGTAGTGGAGCATGTTGTTCCACGGCAGCATCGAATAGCAGTTGACGTACTTGCCGACGCCCAGGTCGAGCATGAACCGCACCCAGCGGTCGAAGACCGTGAAGTCATACTCCCACGTGCCGTCGGCCAGGCGCGTCCAGACGATCATATCGGCGTAGGCGTCGTAGCACTGGTTGTTCCAGGGGTCCTTGTTGAGCGTTGCCGTGATGACTTTCTGCCCGGCGTCTGCGAGCTGCCGCATCGTCGGCCGCATCCGTTCGAAATGCTCGTCGCTCCAGACCTCTACCCCTTCGGCGCGGGCCACGGCCGCCGGATGCTGCCACAGGTCGAGGTGGTAGGTCCACTCCGAAGGCGCGGGCAGGGTGCGTTCCGTGACGTTCAGGTGCAGCGTCAGCGTTTCTGCGACGCCTTCGCCCTTTACCGCAACCGGAGCCGTGTAGCGGCCGGGGGTGGCGTCGCGCGGGATGTCTACCGTGATCCAGACGGGACGGGTCGACCGGGCGGGCACGTCGCATGAAGCCGCCTCGTCGAGCAGGTCCGCTTCGAGGTGCGCCGGGTTGTTCTCCGGCCGTGCGCCGCAGGGTTGGTCGGTCAGAAAGCGGTCGCTGACGACGTATTTGACGAAGCGTGCGCGGGCGATGCCGGGGAGCTTCGCGCCGTTGTCCGCAACGAAGTCGCCCACGGTGCAGGTCAGGCCGCCGACAGCCGCGGGAGCGGAGATGACAGCCTGGGCCGAGACCTTCTCGCCGCGCCAGCCCGTGAGGGTCGTCTGATCCGTCACGGCTGCTGCGCAGGGTGTCGCGCGGGGATAGCGGACATCCGTCGAGCCGAACGTGACGATCGGTTTTTCGACTCCGTTCCAGGTTTCGGGTTTCTCTCCCTGCGGGTCGGCGGGTTCCGTCCAGTCGAAATGCGAGAGAGCATGCTGCGGGGGAATGCCGGTGCAGGAGAGCAGTGCCAGCAGGGGGAGAGTTGCGAGTAGTTTTTTCATGGTCCGTTTATTTTGGGTCGGTTTGTTTCGGTTGTTTTCGGTTGTTTTCGGGTGCGGTTCCGGGTGCAGTCTCCGGGTGCAGTCTCCGGGGCGGTTTCCGGGGACGGTCTCCGGGTGCAGTCTCCGGGGCGGTTTCCGGGGACGGTCAGAGCGCCTCCAGCGCCTGCTCCAGCCCCATGCCGTGCGAACCTTTGACCAGCACGAGGGAGTGCTCCACGGGGGAGACTTTCAGCAGCGAGATCAGGTCGTCGCGCGTGGGGCAGAGCGTGACGTTGGCCGGCTTTTCCGCGAGTCCGTCGTAGGCCTTGGCGAATTCCGGACCTACGAGCAGCAGTTCCGCTTCGGGGTCCTGTGCGGCCATCTCGATGATTGCGGCGTGTTCGCGTTCGGACCAGTCGCCCAGTTCGAGCATGTCGCCCAGAATCAGCACCCGGCGCTGACGCTCTTCGAGCGGCTCGGCGAGAAAATTCCCGACCGAAGCCCGCATGCTCGACGGGTTGGCGTTGTAGCAGTCGGCGACGAGCGTGTTGCGGGACGTTCCGATGCGCTGCGAGCGGTTGTTGTCGGGAACATAGCTGGCGATGGCGTGGCGGATGCGTTCGTCGGGAACGTCGAAATAGTGTCCCACGGCGACGGCGGCCGCGATGTTGAACCGGTTGTAGCTGCCTTCCAGATGGTTTTCGATGCCGTCGGCCAGCGATGCGGAGTAATATTCGGCGGCCAGCGAATCGCGTTCGGCGGCCATGCCCGTCAGGATTTCGTCGTCGGCCGGAACGAAGGCGTGGCCTCCGTTCGCCGCGAGGAAGTCGAACAGTTCGCCCTTGCCGCGGCGAACCCCCTCCGGTCCGCCGAATCCTTCGAGGTGCGCCAGGCCGATGTTGGTCAGGATGCCGTAGTTCGGCTTGGCGACCGATGCCAGCAGAGCCAGTTCGCCGCAGGCGCTCGCGCCCATCTCCACCACGCCGAACTCCGTGTCGCGGGTCATGGCGAGCAGCGTCAGCGGCACGCCGATGTGGTTGTTGAGGTTGCCGCGGGTGGCGTAGACCTCGAACCGCTCGGCCAGCACGCGGCTGACAAGCTCTTTCGTGGTGGTTTTGCCGTTGCTGCCCGAGATGGCGAGGATCGGGATTCCGAGCGCCCGGCGGTGGCAGCGGGCAAGGTCCTGCAAGGCTTTCAGCGTGTCGTCGACGAGCACGATGCGCTGCCGCTCGTCGGAAGCGGCGACCTGCGGATTGTCGGAGACGGCGTAGGCCGCGCCTTTTTCGAGCGCTTCGGCGACGAAGCGGTTGCCGTCGAAGGTATCGCCCCGCAGGGCGAAGAAGATGGAGTCCGGCTCGATCCGGCGCGTGTCGGTCGAGATACGGGGATGCTGGCTGAAAAGTTCGTATAGTTCGGACATATTAGGGTGTGTAACGCAGATTTAACGTCTTTTCTGTTTTTACCGTCCGGTGTCGTTTTGCAGCGTGATATACGCGATATAAAACCCTGCTTTTCACCTTCGTGGTACTGTTTGGGATAACGATTGTGAGGTAAAATCGGTGCCGCCGGATGCAAATTGTCATCTGTGGATCAACCGGTGAGGCAAAGATAGGAATTAAATCGGATTTCGCAAGAAGCCGTTTTACGCCGCTTCCGCTTCGTCATTAATGACGCATTTCGGTCAAATTATGCTACAAACTTACATTTATTTTATGTAACTATCTTATAATCAGCGTGTATTTGCTTTGTGCGACAGGTGCCGGACTGTCGTATTTTTTGACGAGATACTTTCCCGAAAAGGATTGAGGCTCTGCTACATTTGCTATAACCTTAAAAACGGAATTCGAATGAAAATGAAATCAGCGATTTTTGCATGGATGACTTTGATGTTATTGAACGGATGCGGCTTGATAACTCCCGGACAGAAAAAGTCTGTTTCGGAATCACAGAAGGAACGTCCGGTGGTGCATGTGCCTTTGGCCGATCCTTTTATTCTGTTGCATGACGGTACGTATTACGCTTACGGAACAAAGGCCGAGCATGGAATCGCCGTTTTCGAATCCGATGATCTGCAAACCTGGCGCCAGGCTTCCGGGCGGGCTGCCGAAGGCCTGGCCCTGCATAAGGACGACGTATACGGAGACCGCTGGTTTTGGGCTCCGGAGGTTTACTGTATCAACGGAGCGTTTTATATGTTTTTCTCCGCGCAATCGCATGTCTGCGTCGCGGTGTCCGATTCGCCTTTGGGTCCGTTTGTGCAGAAGGAGAAGAAACCGATGATCGAAGGAGAGAAGTGTATCGACAACACTCTTTTCATTGATGATGACGGACGGAAATACATGTATTTCGATCGTTTTAACGACGGTCTCAATATCTGGATGTGTGAACTCGAAAATGATCTGCTCCGGATTAAACCCGGGACCATGCAAAAATGTATCCATGTTTCCCAGGAATGGGAGACCGTGTGGCCGCGGGTGAACGAAGGCTGTTTCGTGATAAAACATAATGGTATTTATTACATGACCTATTCGGCAAACAGCTACGAAAGCCCCAATTACGGCGTCGGATGCGCGACGGCCGACTCTCCTGTCGGCCCGTGGACCAAATACGGTCATAATCCGCTATTGCAGTTCCCCGGAGACCTGGTGGGCGTGGGACACAGCGCCATGTTCAAAGATAAAACGGGGCGGTTGCGTATCGTCTTCCATGCACACAACAGCAAAGAGAAAATACATCCGCGCAACATGTTCATCAGCAACGTCATGTTCCGATACAGGGATGGTGCCTATATGATGGAAATAGATAAAAAATACATGGTTCCGCAGATGGCGCAGTAGCCGGAAGAGATCCGCCATAATCATAACGACAAGACCATGAAACACGTTATCCTGATTTTTCTTTTGTACGTTCTTGTGCAGCCTGCTGCCGTATTTGCAGCAGGCGGGCCTCGGGCCACGGTAAGGGAGGTGCGCACGGTGTATAAAACATATCCTTTTTCAGATCCTAATCCGATAGCTGTACGGGGAAAGATATATCCGTATTTTCGGTATGACGGATTCACGGACCGGGCCGAAGACAAGGCATGGAATGTCGTGGTGCTGGAAAATGATTATGTGGCTGTCACCATCATGCCGGAGATCGGAGGCAAGGTGTGGGGCGCTACGGATAAAACGACAGGCCTCGCATATATTTATGACAACGACGTGGTCAAGTTCCGCGATATTTCCCTGCGCGGACCCTGGACGAGCGGAGGCATCGAGTTTAATTACGGAGTGGTGGGGCACAGCCCTACGACTTCATATCCGGTGGATTATCTGACCCGCGAAAACGCGGACGGCAGCGCAAGCTGTATCATCCGGATGCTCGATTTGCTGACGCGGACGACCTGGAGCGTCGATATACGGCTGCCGGCCGATGGAATCTGGTTTGAGACGAATTCCGTGTGGCATAATAGCTCGGGCGTTTCGCAGCCTTATTACAGTTGGGCCAATTCGGGCGTTTCGGCGACGGAAGATCTGGAATTCGTTTATCCCGGAACGATGGTCGTGCGGCACGACGGCACTATTCACGATTGGCCCTATGACAGGGAGTACGGCAAGGATCTTTCGAAATGGCGCGAGAATAATTTTCTGTGGTCTAAATCGTATCACATCGTTGGTACGCGCGACAAATATTTCGGAACATGGTGGGCCGACCGGAATTTCGGGATGATGCATTACAGCGAGCGGGACGACAAGCCGGGACGGAAGATGTTCAGTTGGGCATTGTCGGATCAGGGCGACATCTGGGAGGAATTGCTTACGGATAATGCGGGGCAGTACGTGGAGCTTCAAAGCGGTCGTCTGTTCAATCAAAATATGGTTACGAGCGTTCTGACTCCTTACAAACAGACCGGTTTCGCCCCTTATGGAACCGATATGTGGACGGAATACTGGTTCCCGTATCACGGGACGGAAGGGGCGGCCGACGTGACGTTGAAAGGCGTCGTCAATCTGAAGGGGACGGAATCGGGTACGGAGATCGTCGTCTCTCCGCTTCGCCGCGAATCCGTCGTATTGCAAGTATATGACAAATCGGGAAGAGAGATTGCGGAGCGGAGGACCGACTGGTCTCCCGGAAAACCCTTCCGGATGGAGGTGCCGGTCTCTCCGGACTCTCTGGGGCGGGTGATGGCTTCCGGGGTGGAGTTGTGGACGGGCCGGGACAAGACGCTCTCCCGTCCGATGGTCGCCCCCGGGGATTTCAATTGGGAAACGGCTTACGGACAATGGGTGCGGGGGCAGTATCTCGTATGGCTCCGCAACTATGCCGAAGCCGAACCTTTTGCCCGGAAAAGTATCGGGTATGACCCGTGCTATGTGCCGGGACTCAATCTGATGTCCGTCCTGCTGCTTAACCGGAACGACTGTCAGGGAGCTTTCGATTGTTCGATGCGGGCGCTTGCCGTCGATACGTACGATGCACAGGCCAATTACCTGATGGGATGTGCGGCGATGAGGCTCGGCCGGACCGACGATGCGATGGACGGATTCGAAATCGCGGCGCTTACGAATGAATATCGTAGTGCGGCCTGCACGCAGTTGGCCAAATTGTATGTCAGGGACGGGCAGTATGCAGAGGGCGTTCAGTATGCCCGGAAGAGTTTGATCGGGAATGCCTATAACATTGAAGGCCTGAAAATGTTGTATATGGCGTCCGATTGCCTCTCGGAAGACGCCGAAGCCGTGCTTTCGGCGATCGAAAACTGCGATCCGCTCAATGACTTCGTGCGCTTTGAACGCTATTGGGCCGACCCGGACGAGAAGAACCGGACCGCCTTTCAGTCGCTGATCCGAAATGAGATGGCTGTGCAGAATTATCTGGAACTGGCGATCTGGTATTATTCGATCGGGCAGGTCGGCCGGGCGGAAAAGGTATTGTCGATGTCGCCGGGCGATGCGGAAACTGCGTATTGGCGCGCATATCTGTCGCAGGATCGGGAGCTGTTGGAAAAAGCCGATGTTTCCGATGTGTCGTTCGTGTTTCCTTTTCGCGAGGAGAGCGTGCCGGTATTCGAATGGGCGATGAAGGAGAGCGGAAATTGGCGGAGCGCCTATTTGCTGGCGCTTGTCCACTATTCCCGGAATAACGATGCCGAGGCTTTGGAGTTGTTGCGAAAACAAGGCCGGGAACCCGATTTCGCGCCGTTTTACATAACGAGGGCGAGTCTCGAACCCGACAAGACGTTGCAGGAGGCGGATTACAGGCGAGCCGTGGCGCTCGACGGTGCGGAGTGGCGCTATGCACATGCGCTCACCCGGTTTTACATGCGGCATTCGGAAAATCGGAAAGCGTTGTCCGTGATCGAAGAGTTCAGCCGGCGGAAGCGGAACCATTTCCCGACGGAAACGCTTTTGGTGAGAGCCTTGATTTGCAATGAAGAGTATGGCGCAGCCGAACGGGTCCTTGCGAAAACCCGCATCCTTCCGTTCGAAGGGGCAAAGGACGGAATCAACCTGCAAAAACATATCAAGTTGATGCTGGCGGTGGATAAAATGCGGAAAAAGCAGCATAAAGCGGCCTTGGATAAAATTGAAGAGGCGAAATTGTGGCCGCGGAATCTCGGCGTCGGCAAACCGTATGACGAGGTGATCGACACGAGACTCGAAGACTGGCTGTCGTTCGTTGCTGCGGAACGCGGGGGGCTGAAAGGGCAACGGGAGCACTTCTTGCAGCGCCTTGTCGGTTCGAATGTAAACACCCCGGAATACCTGCTTCTGCAATCCGCCGCCTGGCATATAGCCGGAGACGAGACGAAAGCCCGCAAACTGGCTGACGGATGGTTTGCCGCACAAAAAGATGAAACGGCGCATCGGAACGGAAAGGAGTTTCTGGAAGTGGTCGGACGCGGAGAGTATGCTTCGGATACGGCCCTGGATTTTTACAAACCCTTGATTCAGACGCTTACGGCAAAGGCCGACAACCGGCTTTTTTGAATAACAGTGAACCACTAACCAATCTAAAATTAACAGTATGAGAAAACTTATTCTAATTTTTTGCGGCGTGTTCTGTTGTCTGACAGCCCTGCATGCGAAAGATCCGGCGCTCTATCTTTATCAGGTGGATGCTTTGGATAAAGTGTTCAAGGACCGGCGCTATTTCGTGGATGAAATCGACACCCTTGCAGTCGCCAGGGGCGAATATGCGACGCTTCAGGTGGTCATCAAGTCCAATCGTGAGATAAAAGGGATGCGGGCCTATGTGGAATCTGTCGCCGGAGGAGCCGGAGAGATCGAGGGCGCGCAGACCGGTTGGGTCGGATATGTAAGGGCCGGCCGGAAGTATCAGCCGACGTCCAAGGATCTGCTGCGAACTCCGTCGGATTATTTCCCCGACCCGATTCTGACGGATGTCGAAATGGATATGGAGGTGAACGATGTGCAGCCGGTGTGGGTCACCGTTCCGATTGCCAGGGATACGGAACCGGGCCTTTATAAGGGGAGGCTCGTTATAGAAGGACAGGTCGACCGGAAAAAACAGTCGTGGAGCAAGGATTTTTATGTACGGGTTTTTCCCGTCACAATAGAGGAGACTTCGCTTCTGGTGAGCAACTGGTCCGCACACACTTCGCCGGTGACATTGAGCTATCTCAACGGAATGGCTCCGGTCGAACTGTACAGCGACTTATATTGGGAACTGATCGGCGTCCATGCTCGAATGATGGTTTCGCACAAACAGAACGTTCTTCGGATATTTCCTTCCTGGCATGTGCTGGCGACCTATGATAACGGTAAATACACTTTTGACTTCAGCCGGTTCGACCGGGAAGTGGAACTTTTCGATGCGGTGGGAGAGACCCCTCTGAAGAGAATCGAAGGCGGGCACCTCGCCTGGCGCTCCGGCGCCTGGGACGAACCGTTCCATGTCGAGATTCTGCTTCCGGACAACGAGGAAACCCGGAAATACAAGGGGACGGCCGCTCCCAATAAGGTGGAAAACGGACTGCGCCGGGTGATTCTGCCCATCACGGACCCCCGGACGAAGAACTATCTGGATCAGTATCTGCCCGCGCTGAAAGCCCATCTCGAAGAGAAAGGATGGTATGGCCGCTACATGCAGCATATTGCCGACGAGCCGACGGCGCGGAATGCACCGTCTTACGGGGCGATCAGCGAATATGTGAAAAAACACCTGCCGGGGGTTCCGGTCTTCGATGCCGTGCTTACCTCCCGGGAACTTGCCGGAACGATAGACGTGTGGGTTCCGGTGCTGGACGTGATACACCGCGACTGGAAATTTTACCAGGACCTCAAAAAACAGGGCAAAGAAATCTGGTTTTACACCTGCGTAGGTCCCCGGGGAAATTACGCCAACCGTTTTCTGGAGCAGCCGCTCGTGCAAACCCGTATCCTGCACTGGATCAATTACAAATACGGACTTGTCGGCTATCTTCACTGGGGGCTGAATTTCTGGGGCAGCGACCCGCTGACGTCCGACGCTTCGCGCGACCGCGGTAAACTTCCGGCCGGCGATGCCAACATAACCTATCCGGGATACCGCAAACTATACTCTTCGATCCGGCTTGAAGCGATGAGGGACGGCATTTATGATTATGAATTGCTGAAAATGCTGGAGCGGAAAAATCCGGCGAAAGCGCGCGAATACATCAATGCGATTGTTATGAATTTCGACAATTACGACAGCAATTTTTCCTATTTCAAAAGAGTGCGCCGCGGCATACTCATTTATCTCAGCCAAACGGATGCTACGTTGAATGCTGTTCGTGGAATGGATGCCCATTCGATGAACGATTAATCCGATCTTTAATACGATAAACCTATGAAAAGAAAGCCAATAACAGTGGCCTTCCGGGCCTTTTGTCTCTCTTTGTTGTTCGTCATGTCGGCTTTTGCCGCGGCACAGGCGGCGAAGCCGATGAAACTGACCGGCCGGGTGGTCGATCCCGACGGCTTTTCGCTGGTGGGCGTCACCATTACGATAAAGGGCACCACCAAAGGTGTCACCACGGACTCCGAGGGAAAATATGAATTGGATGTAAATGCCGAGGACATCGTCGTGTATTCCTATATCGGTTATAAGACCCAGGAGATTCTGGCAAAAGAGGCGGACCGCTTTGCGGTGGTCCTTCAGCCCGAGTCGCAGGAGATTGAGAATGTTGTGGTCGTGGCTTTCGGAACGCAGAAGAAGGAGAGCGTCGTCGCATCCGTGTCGACCGTCGACCCCGGGAAGCTGCGTATTCCGGCCAGCAACCTTACGAGCGCTTTTGCCGGTCAGCTGGCAGGTGTGATTGCATACCAGCGTTCGGGAGAGCCAGGACTCGACGACGCCGAATTTTTCATTCGCGGAGTGACTTCGTTCGGCGCCGGTAAAAAAGACCCGTTGATTCTGATCGACGGAATCGAAATGAGCTCCTCCGATCTGGCCCGTCTCAATGTGGATGACATCGGGAGTTTTTCGGTTATGAAAGATGCCAGCGCTGCGGCCCTGTACGGTGCGCGCGGTGCGAACGGAGTTATTCTGGTGACAACCAAGCGCGGAGTGGAAGAGAGCGTGCGGCTTTCGGTCCGGGCCGAAATCTCGACCTCCATGAACACGAGCCTCGTGGAGCTGGCCGATCCGGTTACCTATATGAAACTGCACAACGAGGCTGTGAGGACAAGATGGGGTGCGGAAAAGATGATGCCCTATTCTACCGCGAAGATCCTGAATACGCAACTTAAAAAGAATCCGGTGCTTTATCCGTCTGTCGATTGGTACGATTACATGATGAAGGATTTTACCATCAATCAGCGTTACAGCATGAATATCACCGGAGGCGGTAAGGCCGTACAATATTATCTGTCCGCCAATTTTTTGAGGGATCAGGGCATTTTGAAGGAGGACAGCCGGAATAATTTCGATAACAATATCAAGCTGAACAGGTTTCAGCTGCGCTCTAACGTCGACATCAAACTGACGCGCAGGACCAAGGCGGTCATCCGCTTCTACGGGACGTTCGACGAGCGCACGGGACCCAAGAAAGAGGGCAGCGAGATGTTCAGCGCTGCGCGTAATGCCACTTCGGTCATGTTCCTCCCTTTTTATGAACCGGACGAAGAGCACAGCCATACGACTCATACCCTTTTCGGAAACCAGACCCAGGACGGCAAACTCGTCTATACGAATCCGTATGCTGAAATGGTAAGCGGATTCAAGAAAAGTTCGTCTTCGATGATGACGAGCCAGGTCGAATTGACCCATACGTTCGAGAATGCGCTGGAGGGATTGGTGTTATCGGGAATTTTCAATCTGAAACGGGATTCGTACTATGATTTGCAGCGAGGGTTCGTGCCGTTTTATTACGCACCCGTCGCCGGGCTGTCCAACGACGAATACCGGTTGCAGTCGCTCAATCCCGACGACGGAACCGAATACCTCGATTTTAACGGCGGAAACAAATACGTGACTTCGACCTTGTACGGGGAACTTCGCGCCAATTACACCAAGACGATCGCGGAGAAACACAATATTACGGCGATGTTGGTCGGTACGATCCGGAATGCCTCCACCACGGAGGTGTGGTCGTTGTACGAGTCGTTGCCGAACCGGAATATTTCGCTGTCCGGGCGGCTTGCTTACGGTTACGATTCCCGCTATTTCATCGAGGGCAATTTCGGTTATAACGGCTCCGAACGATTCGCAAAGAGCCATCGGTTCGGATTTTTCCCGTCGATCGGTCTCGGCTGGATGATTTCCAACGAGAAATTCATGCAGCCGGTGAAAAAGGTGCTGACCAAACTGAAACTGAAAGCGACTTACGGACTTGTCGGAAACGACCAGATCGGAAATCTCAAAGACCGGTTTTTCTATTTGTCGAACATCAACATGAAGGCCGGCGGGTACACGTTCGGAACGGATCTGACCTATTCGCGTCCCGGAATCGCCATAAACCGCTATGCGGATCCCGACATCACGTGGGAGATCGCCCGGAAAGCGGATTTCGGCGTGGAACTCGGACTCTGGAACGCATTGGACATTCAGGCGGATTACTTTTTTGACAAGCGGAAGAACATCCTTCAGACGCGGGCCGACATACCGAGCACCATGGGGTTGGGATATACGCCGACCTCCAATGTCGGCGAGGCGCACTCCGAGGGTTTCGAAATCTCGATGAATTTCAACAAGTCCTTTAATCCGGATTTCTGGCTTACGGCGATGTTCAACTATACGTATGCGATCGGGAAATATACCAAATACGAAGAGGCCGATTTCTCCGATACGCCCTGGCGTTCGCATGTGGGACAAAAGATCAATCAGATTTACGGATATATCGCGGAGCGTCTTTTCATCGACGACGAAGATGTGAAGAATTCTCCCGTCCAGACCGTATCGTCCGGAAGCGGCATTCAGTATGGGGCGGGCGATATCAAATACAAAGATATTAACAATGACCAGGTGATCGATTCCAACGATATGGTCCCGATCGGATTCCCGACGGCCCCCGAGGTCGTGTATGGAGTGGGCTTCTCGCTGGGGTACAAGAGTATCGACTTTTCCTGTTTTTTCCAGGGATCGGGCCGCTCCTCATTTATGATCAGTCCGACGCAGACGGCGCCGTTCCTCAATAACGGGCAGCGGGCTTTGCTGAAATATTATGCCGACGACCATTGGTCGGAAGACAACCGTAAGCTGGACGCTCTATGGCCGAGACTGGCTGACGACGTAGTGCCCAATAATACGGTGAACAGTACCTGGTGGCTTCGGAACGGATCTTTCCTGCGGCTCAAAAAACTCGAAGTCGGCTATACGCTGCCTGTGAAGTGGACCAGAAAGGTGAAGATGGATAAGGCGCGGATCTATTTCAATGCGACCAACCTGTTCGTCCTGTCCGACTTTAAGATGTGGGACCCGGAAATGGCCGGAAACGGTCTCGGATATCCTCTTCAGCGGGTTTTCAATCTTGGCCTGAATTTGAATTTTTAATAGAAAACGACCATGAAACATTATAGATACTTTATATCGCTTCTGGGTGCTATCACCTTGATGACGGCCTGTGATTTTCTGGATGTCGTGCCGGACGATGCTCCGACGATCGAAGACGCCTTCAAGAACAGGGCTGCGGCCGAAAAGGCGCTCTTTACCTGCTATTCGTTCCTGCCGGACCCGACGAATCCATACGATTATCCGGCCTATTTTACCAGCCACGACGAGTTCGAGATCGGCAGCATGCACTGGATTGTCGGAACTGCGGCGTATGCCATAGCGAACGGGCAGCAGAATGCCAACAGTCCCAAACAGAACTATTGGCCGACAATGTATCGGGCGATCCGTTACTGCAACATCTTTCTGGAAGGAATCGGCACGCCCCGGGATATTCCGGAATATGAACGGAAACGATGGATTGCCGAAGTGAAATTCCTGAAGGCTTACTACCATTATTGGCTGGTGTCTTTGTACGGCCCGGTCGCCATCGTTGACAGAAATCTGGATATTTCGACCCCTACCGAAGAGACGATGGTATACCGGGAACCCGTGGACGAATGTATTGATTACATCGTGAACCTGCTTGAGGAGGCCGCGCCCGATTTGCCGACGACACCGCCCAATCCTATTCAGGACGACGGACGCATCACGCAGAGCGTCGCGCTGGGAATCCGGGCCAAAGCCCTCGTGCTCGCGGCCAGTCCGTTGTTCAACGGAAATTCGGACTATGCGAATTGGACCGATAACCGGGGAAGGCAGCTGGTCTCTCCGACGTTCAGCCGGGAAAAGTGGGAACGCGCTGCGGAAGCGTTGAAAGAAGCGATCGACACGTGCCATTTTGCCGGACACGCGCTTTACGAATTCGATAAAAGCAAATTTACTGGGTCGATGGCCATGGACGACGAGCAGGCTAAAGCCATGACAGTCCGCAAGGCTGTGACCGAACGATGGAATCCGGGACAGGTCTGGGCGTCTACGGCGAGTTTCGGCCAGGGGAAAGGTTCGGGACTCGGGGCTTTCCCATCGTATGGGAATATGCAGCGGGCATTGATGGCGAAGGTCTTCAGCGAAGATACGCGTTCCGAAATCGGCATGATGGCCGCTTCGGCGAATATGGCGGAGCTGTTTTATACGAGCAAAGGAGTTCCCATTGAGGAAGACAAGTCCTGGCCCTATGCGGACCGCTACAATTTCGATATCGTGAAAGCCGGCACCTTCAGCGGACATTTTGTCGGGGTCAATGAAATCACGGCGAAATTGAATATGGAAAGGGAGCCGAGATTTTACGGAAGTCTCGGTTTCGACCGGGGCTATTATGAACTGACGACCACGACGTCGAATGCGGGGGCCAGTTTCAATATGCTCAAAATGAGATACGGGGAGCCGGGAAATGGCTCTGTTACGGGGTATATGGTCAAGAAACTCGTCGCATTCGAGACGAGCGCCAGCCAGGGCCAGTCCACGGGTCCCGTGTACAGCGGTTATAATTATCGGATGCCGTTGCTCCGGTTGGCGGATTTGTATCTGCTTTACAGCGAGGCGCTCAACGAAGTGAAGGACGAACCGGATGACGAGGTTTACAAGTGGATCGACAAAGTGCGGGCCGTGAACGGCCTGGAAGGGGTCGTGAATGCCTGGAGCCAGTATTCCAATTATCCCGATCGGCCGAAGTACAAGGCGGATATGCGGGAGATCATCCGGAAGGAGCGGCTGATCGAGCTGGCTTTCGAAGGTCAGCGCTTTTGGGACATGCGCCGGTGGAAAACAGCGCAGCAGCATTGGTCCCAGGCAACCTATGGGTGGGATAACCTTGGAAGCAAGGCCGAAGCCTATTATGTCCGGAAAGAGGTGTATCCGGGCCGTTCGGTGTCGTTTAAGGAGTACCTGTGGCCGTTGAGCCTCAATGATTTGCTTGTGAACAGGAATTTGGAACAGACGTTCGGGTGGTAATGAAAAATGGAATTGATATGAAACGGATATATGCAGCGATAGTGTTTTTTATGTGTTCGGCATCTCTGACGACGATGTCCGGATGCAGCGGAGATGAAGGCCCGGCAGGTCCGGAGCCTCCCGTGATCGAAGATTATGTCATAACGCCGATTAACGGAGGCGGGATTGCGACGTATTCGATCCCGGATTCCGAAGAAGTCATGTATGTCATGGCCGAGTATGAACGGAATGGTAAGAAATGCGTCGAACGATCGTCGGTTTACAGCAATACCATTCGTATGGAAGGATTTGCTACGACCGATCCGGTAACGGTTGCTTTCTACACCGTTTCCCGGAACGGAGTGAGGTCGGAACCCGTTGTCAAAACCTTCGAACCCCTGACTGCTCCGCTTTACCTCGTCCGGCAGACGCTTTCGATGGTGACCGATTTCGGCGGCGTGTCGGTCTTCTGGGAGAATCGCTTCAACACGGAGGTCGGAGTCGCATTCCTCGTTAAGGATGAGAACGGCGAATTCCGGGACAACGAATACCGTTTCTCCCGGCTCGAAGAGGTGAAGGAGACGTTCCGTGGGTTCGAGGCCGAAGAGGCTACGTTCGGCGCGTGTCTGATCGACAACTGGGGGAATACGTCCGATACCCTGGAGCTGACTACGACGCCTTATTATGAGACGATGTCGAAGAAGCCGTTTTCCCGCGTCAGGTTGCCGGGCGATGTCGTAAGCGACACCTGGGCGTTTTCCAATGTGTGCAACGGAACCTGGCACACGTCCATCAATACCAACTCGGACGCCTGGCTGTCTGGCAGCAAGTTCGGGAACGGACATATGTTCACCATTGATCTGGGCGAGCAGATGAAAATGAGCCGCGTTGTGCTGTATCCCCGTCTGCGGACCGCATCGGAGCCGTTCGGAAGCATCAACGTGCGTAATTTCGAAGTGTGGGGAACCTCTGCGCTGAAAACGGAGATGCTCTCCGGGCATGATTATTATTGGCAGGACATTCCGGAATTCGACGAGCCGGAAGAGGGTGGCGATCCGGTAGCGAAAGAGCATTGGAAAAACGACTGGCAATGCCTCGGTGAATTCGAGATCGTGAAGCCGGATGTGCCGGAAGGAGCCAACCAGCAGGAGATATTTCTGGCGGCCTGCGGAGCGGGTTTCTCCTTCGACTTTCCCATTGATGCCGAACCGATTCATTATATACGGTTTGTCGTACGCCGTACGTGGAGCGGGGCCGGTTCACACCCCGATATATATCCTCCGCGGGCCTTGAACGATTATTTCATGCTGTCCGAGCTCAGCATGTACGGTGATAATACGGTTCCCCAGAAATAAAAGACTTTAGACTATGAAAATCATATTTGAAATTTTGTTGGCAGGGGCGGTGGCCTCGTTGGCGGCGACTGCCTGCGGAGACATGGACAGCATCCATGAGCAATATTCCGGCCGGCCGGAAAAAATCTATATCAGCCGGGTCGATTCGCTGAAAGCTCATGGCGGCCTTAATCGGACGATGCTGAGCTGGTATATGAATTCGGACCCCAAGATTGACAGCACCGTCATCTATTGGAATTTCAGGCAGGATTCGCTTGTGAAACCTTTTGTAAGAACGACTCCCGGAATGCAGAAGGATTCGGTATTCATAGAGGGCCTCGGGGAGGGAAATTTCAATTTCGAGGTGTATAACCGCAATGTCGAAGGCCTGTATTCCATGATCCAGACCGTTTCGGGCCATGTGTACGGGGATGCTTATATCAACGGGCTGCGGCAGCGCGCCATTTCGTCGGTTACGGTCACGCCGAATGCGGAGACGCAGAGCAATTCGATAGAGATAGTCTGGGGAGATGCGGATATGCTGAATGCCTATTCGGAGATTGTTTATACGGAGAAATCCACGGGAAAACGGGAGACGATACATGTCACTTCGGAGAAGGACCCGGCCAATCAGGCTTTGGTGACGAAGTTCGATGATGTGGGCAATGTGCTGGGGGATGAAAGCTCTTCGTTCGAGGTGGTCTGCTATTATATTCCCGAAAAAGGCGCATGCGATACGATTCCCAAACGGTATGCGAAGCAGTTCCTGACCTATGTTTCCACGGGCTCGCGTGTCCAATATACGGGCGGTAAGGCCGGTAATCCGATTGCGTGGTCCAATTACGGAAAGATTCTGCAACGGGCGAATGACAATACGTACGACTGCAATTTTATCGGCGGCTGGGGAGCGAACGCCATAAATTTGTTCCGGCTCACGATAAAAGAGGACAATACGGTCGATATGGTGGGGTATTACGGCAATTATTCATGGACCCTGACCAATACGGACGGAACGGTGAGTACATACGATCCGGAAACGAAATCGTTCGATCTGAAGTATACGGTCATCACCAACGCTTCGGGAGACTATACCGAGGTGCAGGAAAAGGTGAGTCCGCGCTATTGACATTGTGAAACCGGAATGCCCGGCGGGAATGGCTGTCGGGCATTTTTTATCTTGTGAGTTATGAAATTCCGCTGTTTTATAGTATCCGCCGCTCTGTTGTTGTTGTATCCGGCCGCAGCCTGCGGGCAGGCGGGATACACATTCGTATTGACAGGCGCCTCCTTCGCATCTCCTTCCAATACCTGGTTCGAAACCGGCTGCGAGCGCATCGGGGCGACGCCGATCAACCGGGCTATCGGCGGGCAGTCCATTTTATCCACCGTGAAGATGATGCTCGACGGTACGTTGTATTCCAGGGAAGAACTTGAACGGATGGATGCTTTGGTGATCATGCAGGTCCATGACAGGGACGTGTACGTCAGTGAAGACCTCGGTAAAGGTAAATGCTGGGAGGAATGCGCTTCCTGCCTTGAAACGGGAAATTATGCGGAAGGGTTCGATTTTGTCATCAAACGGTATATGTCCGATTGTTACAACCTGCGGGACGACCCGGATTCGAAGTACTACCGTTCCCAATCGGGTAAACCGGCTTTGATCGTCCTGTGTACGCATTGGCACGACGCACGCACGGCTTATAATGAAAGCGTGCGGAAGTTGGCTGCGAAGTGGGGGGCTTCCCCTTGTGGAATTCGATGCCAACATCGGATTCTCGCGTCACATGCCGCATCCCGTCACGGGCGGGCAGATCAGTTTGATTTATGCCGACGATACGCAGGTGGTGAATGGAGTGCGGGTCGGGTGGCATCCGTTGCGGGGAAAGGATCAGTACATTCAGCGAAAGATGGCCGCGATATTTGCGGCCAGGATGTCGCAGTTATTGCCGTGACGGATATTCGGAGCCGTTCATGCCGGAAAAGAGGAGGCCTGCACCCTCCTCTTTTCCGGCGTTATAAGTTAACGGTCCGGACTTTCGCTTTTTTGCCGCGCAGCATGCAATGCCGGATGTCGATATTGCCGTAGTAGGTCGTGACGGCCGGTTTTCCGTTTTTCAGTTCCACTGTGCCGAAGCCCCCTGCCGTGGAGAGGAAGGAGGTGAAGTCGCCGTCTGTTGCAGGGTCGATATAAAGCGTTTTGTCGACGGCGTCGTAACGGATTCCCGTCAATGCCTGGAGCAGACTGTAACTCGACATGGCCCGTGCATACCAATGTCCGCATTCATACTCGTTGAACGGATTGCGGACTCGCCCGTCGTACCGGTTCCGGACCGTGCGTATGATTTCCAGCCCCTTCTCCGTTTCGCCCAGAAAGATCAGGTGTGCGGCAACCTGGTATTCGATTCCGGTCCACACTTCGTTGCTGTAAACGAACGGCCGGCTGGGCTGGCCTCCGTGCGGCCAGCTGCAGAGTACAAGCCCTCCGTCGTCGGCCCCCATGGCGAATGTCGGCCTTTGGGGATTTGCATGGTTTTTCATGCTGGGCAGGTAGTTGTACCGGTGTACGGAACGCAAATGCGAGGCTGTTTTTTCCTGATCCATCGGATCGTCCAGCCCTGCGGTGCGGATCATCCAGCCGCCGATGACCCCGTCGGAGAGACAGCCTTTCCCGAACTGGTATTTAGGCCCTTCCTGCATAAGTACGGCTGTTTCCTCGGGCGAATAGCCGCGGTAATAACGTTCTTGTTGCGTGGGGTCCGGAACCTGGAGGTCGGTCCAGCGGATTTCCTGAACGAAATATTCGCCGTTGAACAGTTTCCCGTTCATGTAGGCGAGGCATTTGTGCAACAGCGACTCGTAGCGGGTCGGATCGTCCCGGAACGTTTTGCTTAATTCGACCATTGTGCGGAGAGCCGCTGCGTAAAAACTCATGCTCATGCCTTCCGGTCCCCAGAACTCGATGTCGTATGTATTGTGGTGCGGCTCTTCGATGACACCCTTTTCTTTCGGGTCCCATGTGCGGATGCAATAGTCGATACTCGATTTAATCAGCGGATAGAGCCGTTTGATCCATTCCGTATCCCCGCTGATACGCCAGTCCCGGTAAGCCTTGACGATGCCTCCGAACTGGCCGTCGCATGCCGCATGGAATCCGTGTTCGACGGGACGGATCGGAAGATTCGCCCGGAATGTCTGATGTCCCCGGCTGTCCTGGTCGACCATGAATTCCGTTTCGCGCAGGGTGCGCTCCATGTCGGGAAACAGGTGCGGCAGGGCCTGGACGTAGTTCCAGACATGCGTACATGTGCCGTGGCAGCTTCCGCTCGAATCGTTGTTGCCTTCCCAGCACCATAGCCGGCCGTCGTGTTGCCGCATTACGGTCGGAGATTTCAGGATGGACAGATTGGCGGCTACGGCCTCGGTCACCTCCGGTGGAAGCGTCGACGCGTGGAAGGCTTCCGCAAAAAGCTCCGATTTCTTTCGCAGATCGTCATAGTGCGCTCTCCAATATGCGATGACGTCATTAATGCCTTCGAACCGGGAGGCATACCAGGGTTTATAGTAATACGGGATTCCTTCGTAGTCGGCCGGATCGTAGCAGGGACCCCGGTCCCGGTCGTTGCGGGCGTCGCCTCCGATATGGTTGCCTGATGACGGAACGTACCATGCCAGATGTACTTTTACGGTTTTGCTCTCTCCTCGTCCGAGCTTTAGCGGTACGGCCAGCGAAGCCGCTTTGGCATCGTTCGAAGGTGGATTCGAAGTCAGTTTCCCCTCGCTTATATCCCGCCATGCGAATGTCAGCGGGTCGAACCATACGCTCCGGAACCAGCAGTGGTTGACGACTGTCGCCGGGTCCCCGGTAAAAATGGCGAAATGGCCTTCGACCCATGGTTCCCTGCCGTCGGGGACTGCCTCCTGCGTGAGGATGAAGCCCGTAGCAGTCGGAAGTATCGAGGCTGCCGCCGTCTTGTGGTTCGCAGACATGAAATTATTGTTCGCTCCGTAATAGAATACGGCCTCGACAGCTTCGTCGGACGTATTCGTGAACGTGTATTCCAAGGCTCCGACCGGCAGACCGGAGTTGTCAGCGTCGGTCGGAATAAAGGGACTCCAGCCTGTTATCCGAATGTCTATGGGTATGTCTTGGTCCTGCAGGACGATCTCGGCGAACGGAAAACGGGATGTGAATTGTCCATTGTCGAAACGGGGCATGCCGAGGAGCGTCTGTCCGTTTCCGCGGCCGGATTTGGGGCGTCCGAATTTCTTCCAGTCCGGACATTTGATTTCAAGGACTTTGGAACCGTTTTTCACGCCTTTCAGGTGTATGGCTGCGAACATGCCCGGCTCGTTGAAAAAGTCCATGTGGTGGCGTACGGACATATGGGAGACCGCGCCGGTCCCTTCCAGGCAGAACATGCCGGCTCCCATTCCTCCGATCGGGAATGCCACACGGTCGAGGAATTTGCCGGAATACGGTCCGTTGTAGTTCCGTTGTCCGAAAGCATGGAGGGAGATGTTCAGGCAGAGGATGCAGACGAGAACTTGTTTCATGTCGGTTTGTTGTCGATGTTGAAGTTCGGGGAGGGGTATAGCGGTTGTTGCAAATATAAAGGCGTTTCAGGGCGTCGCATGCTACAATATGCCCAAAGAGTGTTATGAATGTCGACAACGGCGGATTTCACCCGGAATTCGGGATGTGATTGGACATTTGGGTTGTTTTTTGGTAAAATCGGATTTTGAAATTAGGGAATTTAGCTATAATTTTAAATTCGAAATATCTGCTATTGCGATTTCTGTAAATCCCGGATGTCCTGAAGTCGTCTCTAAAGTCTGTCACCTACTTTCTCGATATGAAATTCGTCAATGTATTATTCGTTGTATTGCTTTATTGTACGCATTTGTCGGCGCAGGTTACGCTTCCCAATAATTTGTACTTTACCCATATCGGAGTGGAAGACGGGTTGTGCCAGAATACGGTGTGCTGCATATTGCAGGATCATCTCGGGTTCATTTGGCTGGGAACGAAAGACGGGCTGACGCGGTATGACGGCTACCGGTTCCGGGTATTCAAACACGATGCCGCCGACCCGATGTCGATCGGGAATAATTTCATCCGGGTATTGTACGAAGATGCCGATGGCCTGATCTGGATCGGGACCAATGTCGGTGTTTACATTTATAATCCGGAAACCGAAAATTTCCGGAAATTCGACGTGGCGACGGAGAGGGGCGATGTGATTTCCCGGGAGGTCAGCTCCATCAAATGCGATTCGTCGGGCGATCTGTGGATCGGGGTTAATTGGCAGGGTGTTTTCCGATATGATCGGAGGGACGAATCCCTCGAATTGTATGAACCCGTTCCGGGTGATACGACTTCGCTCAGCTCGGTTCATGTGTGGGATCTGTGTTTCGACGGAGACGGCAATTTGTGGGTGGGCAGCCAGAACGGAGGATTGGACAGGTACGACCGGGAAACGGACCGGTTCGTTCGCCACCGTCTGAAAGGGCTTTCGGATGTCAGCCGGATTGTGCTGGACAAGCAGAATCAGCTGCTTTTAGGTACGATGAAAGACGGCCTGTTTTCATTTAATCCCTATATGGGAACCTGCCAGCCGCTGCTTCTGGATTCCGGGCACAAGGATTTGTTCGTGCGGGCTATCTTTGTCCGCAACAGCCGGGAAGTTGTGGTCGGGACTGAAAACGGCATATACATATATGACTGTGTGACCCGGAAAACGCGGCATGTAAATCAGGAGTTGGGAAATCCCTATTCGCTCTCCTGCAAAGCCGTATATTCCATTTACTGCGATAAGGAGGGAGCCTTGTGGATCGGAACTTATTTCGGAGGCGTCAATTATCTTCCGCCCTCGTCGTCGTTGATTTTCGATAAGTTTTATCCCATCGGCCATTCCGATCGCTTGAGCGGGAAGGCCGTGCGGGAATTCGTCCGGGATGAAAGCGGCATCATCTGGATCGGGACCGAAGATCAGGGACTGAACCGCTTTGATCCCGTATCCGGGAAATTTACTCACTACAACAGCCGTAACAGCGGTCTCTCCTGCGATAACGTTCACGGATTATGCGTGGATGGCGACCGGCTCTATATCGGGACTTTCTTCGGCGGATTCAATATAATGGATCTGAAGACGAATGAGATTGTCGCATTGGGTTCGCAAATGCTTCCCGACGACAGCGTTTTCTCGATATTCCGGGATCACGACGGCCGCATTTGGGTGGGGCTGACTTACGGTCTCTGCCTGTTTCATCCCGAAGACGGGTCGTTCGAACTCGTGAGGGAGATCCCTGAAAATTTGTTCATATACGATATTTATCAGGGAGACGACGGGATCATCTATTTCGCCGCGTATAACCGGGGGGTCATTACCTATAATCCCCATACGGGGAAGTGGGGGCAGGTGGAATCCGGGGATGAAGGCCTTCTCAAACATGTTGTCAGCATCAATGAGGACAGCGCCTTTCATATCTGGTTCGGTACGGAAGGACGAGGTGCGGTGCGCTATACGCCATCTTCGGGCGATTTGACGGCGTATACGACCCGGGACGGACTCCCGAACGATGTCGTGTATAAAGTGATCGAGGATAAAAATAAAAATCTGTGGATCAGTACGAACAAGGGGCTGGCCTGTTATGAACCGCTGTCGGGGAACCTGAAAGTTTATACCTCCGGCAACGGGCTGACCAGCGATCAGTTCAACTATAAGTCGGGATTCAGGGATTTGAACGGCAAACTCTATTTCGGCACGATCAACGGTTTTGTGAGCTTTTCTCCGGAGCAGTTCATAACGAGCTCCAATCTCGCTCCTGTCGTAATGACCGATTTGAAGTTGAACGACCGGTCTTCCGAGATCTGCGGCCCGCGATCTCCGCTGAATGCCTCCATGCCGTATACGGATAAAATCAAACTCCGGTACGACCAATCGCTGTTTACCATAGATTTTGCCATGCTCAGCTACAATGCCTCCAGCCGGAATCAATACCGGTATATCATGCGCAACTACATTGATAACTGGATTGAAATAGAACAACCGAGTGTTACCTTCTCCAATGTGCCTCCCGGGAAATATGTTTTCGAGGTCCGGGGAGCCAATGGAACCGGAATGTGGAACGATCAGCCGGCCCGGCTTGAAATCGAGATTCGCCCGCCATTTTATGCCTCTACGATGGCTTATGTCGTGTACGTGCTGTCCATAGTCGTGATTGTCTGGCTGTATGTCAGCTGGTACGTGCGTAAAACAAGACAAAGGAGCGATTTCGAGATCAGGGAATTGAAGCGGAAGCAGGAACGGCAGGAATACAGGGCGAAGATCGCGTTTTTCACGAATATAACCCATGAAATAAGAACTCCGTTGTCGTTGATCCGGGGGCCTTACGAACAGATCGTCCGCCCGGGGATCAGGCCTTCGGATTATAAGGAGAACCTCAAAATCATGGGTGCCAATATCGACCGGCTGCTGAATCTGTCGAATCAACTGCTCGATTTTCAGAAAATCGACAGAGCGGGATTCGCGCTCAATCGGTCGGATGTGAATTTGAACGATCTGCTGGAAAGATGTATGTTGCAGTTTGCCCAGAAGATGCAGCAGAAGGGAATCCGGTCCTGCGTCTCGGTTCCCGATGACCAGGTCGTGCTCTATGCGGACGAAGAGGCTTTGACCAAGATCGTATGCAATCTGCTGGACAATGCCGTGAAACATGCGCAGAATAGGGTAGGGCTTTGCCTTGAGGCCGCTCCGGAAAGAGACCGGGTCGTCATTTCCATAGAAAACGACGGCGATGCTATTCCCGGAATATACTTCGGGAAAATATTTGAGCCGTTTTTCCAGATAAAGGGCGACGCTAAAGGCGGAACCGGATTGGGCCTGTCGTTGGTAAAGCATCTGGTAGAACAGCATGAAGGTAACATTTCGGTCTTTTCGGATGCATCGTCATCCCGTTTTGTCGTGGACCTTCCCTGGCAGAAGAAAGCAGTTCCCCCCCCGTCACGGCCGGGACGGATATTCCGCCACGCGGGGAGGGAACGGACCCCGTTCCGGAGATGCCGGCGCTGCTGCGGACTAAAACCGACGGACGGTTATGTCATGTGCTGGTTATCGACGACGATAAGGGGATGCTGGATTTCCTGCGACGGCTGCTGTCGAAATCGTATCGGGTTTCCGTTGCCGACAATGCCGATGAAGCTTTCGGAATGCTGGACAGTGAGGATGTGAATCTTATCATAACCGACGTGATGATGCCTCAAATGGACGGGTTCGAGTTGTGTAAGTTTTTGAAGGCCCGCAAGAATTATTCGCACATTCCGATTGTCATGTTGTCGGCCAAGTCGGACACGGCATCCAAAATAGCCGGGTTGGAAGCCGGTGCGGCCGCATACATTGAGAAACCTTTTTCGGGCGATTACCTGATGGCGCAGATTGCCACGATATTGGAAAATCGGTCGCTGTTCAGGGAAACCCCGCTCATCGGATCTTGTTTTTCCGTAGATCCGAACCGTCTGAATAAAGCGGACCAGCTGTTTTTGAATCGGTTGACGGACATTATAAACAGCAATATATCCGAACAGGATCTCACGGTGAACCACATTGCGCGGTATATGGCGATGAGCCGTTCCAATCTGCACCGGAGAATCAAAGGCTTGCTGCATATGCCTCCTAATGACTTTATCCGATTGATAAAGCTGCAAAAGGCTGCCGAATTGCTGTTGGACGGTGAATACCGGATTAACGAGATTTGTTACATGACCGGATTTAATTCGGCGTCGTATTTTGCCAAGTGCTTCCAAAAACAGTTCGGGGTCTTGCCCAAATATTTCGTAAGCCATATGAAGAAGCGCTCGGGGAGCGGAGAGAAATGATCAAATCCGGATCGGCGCTGCCGCCGGTCCGGATTTTTTGCATGACTGCCCCGTTTCTGGACGAGGAATCAGATGTGCTTGTCGCCGTTGTGGAACTTGACTTCGTCGATGAATTTCTTGATGTTCTGCTCCTCGGAGCGGGGGCAGACCATCAGCACGTCGTCCGTGTCCACGACGATGTACTCCTTCAGTCCGCTGATCACGGCGATCTTGTCCTTCGGGAGCGAAACGATCGAACTGCGTGTGTCGTAGAGGTAACAGCCCTCTTCGGGCACGGCGTTGGCATAGCGGTCCTTGCGCGAATGCTGGTAGACCGAACCCCATGTCCCGACGTCGCTCCAGCCGAACTCGCCGCAGCGGACGTAGACGTTGTCGGCCTTCTCCATGATGCCGTAGTCGATCGAGATGGCGCGGCACTCCGAAAAGGCGATTTCCACGACGTTGCGCTCGGCGTCGGTTCCGATGGCGCGCATCACGCCGCTGAAGAGCGCGTGGTGCTCGGGGAGGTATTTCTCGAAGGCCTCGACGATCGAGCGCACCTTCCACACGAAGATGCCCGAATTCCAGTAAAACTCACCGGATTGCAGGAACACCCGCGCCAGTTCGATGTCGGGCTTCTCGGTGAAGCACTTGACCTTGCTGATGGGCTTGTCGTCCGAGACCTGGATGTAGCCGTAACCCGTGTCGGGACGCGTGGGCTTGATGCCCACGGTCATCAGCGCGTCGTGCTCCGAGGCGAAGTCGAGACACTCGGCGATGATCGCCCGGAAGTCGTCTTCGTTGAGGATCAGGTGATCCGCCGGGGTGACGATCATTTCGGCATCGGGATTGCGTTTCAGCAGCGTGTAGGCCGCATAGGCCACGCAGGGGGCCGTGTTGCGGCCCACGGGTTCGCAGAGCACCTGTTTTTCGCCGATTTCCGGGATGTGTTCGAGAACCAGGCTCTTGTATTTATCGTTGGTCACCACGAGGAAATTCTCCGCAGGAACCATTTTTGCGAAGCGTTCGTAGGTGTGGCGGATGAAGGATTTGCCTGTCCCGAGAATGTCGAGGAACTGCTTGGGCATCGACTGCCGGCTCTTGGGCCAGAAGCGCGTCCCGATGCCGCCCGCCATGATGACACAATATTTATTGCTTGACATGAGTTATTATATGGAGTTAACTTCGACAAAGATAAAAATATTTTAGTAACTTTGCCGCCTATTGGAAAATTAAATTTTCGCCCCGGCAATGAAAATCAAACTCTTCACGATACCCAATCTGCTGACTCTGTCGAACCTGTTCTGCGGTTCGGCGGCGGTGGTTTCGGCGCTGGTTTGGGGCGACCTGAAGCTGGCCTTCGGCCTGATGGTTCTGGCCGCCGTGTTCGACTTTTTCGACGGCTTCGCAGCGCGTCTGCTCAACCAGAGTTCGCCCATCGGGCTGCAACTCGATTCGCTGGCCGACGACATCTCATTCGGACTGGCCCCGGCGGCGATCATGTATTCGCTCTATCAATGGATGCCCGGCATCTGGCTGCCCGAAGGGTATCCGGGGCTGGCCGTTTTCGTCTTTACGGCCTGCGCCGCGTTGCGGCTGGCGAAATTCAATATCGACGACACGCAGCGCACGGAGTTCTGCGGACTGCCCAGCCCGGCGGCGGCGATGCTCTGCGGTTCGCTGGGGCTGTTGTTCGAGACCAGCGGACTGGAGCTTCCGCGCGAGGCGATTTCTGCCATTGCCGTGGTCGTGGGACTGCTGATGATCTCGAATTTGAGGATGTTCGCCCTCAAATTCCACGGCTTCGGCTGGAAAGGGAACGAACTGCGCTACGGATTCATCATCGCGGCCGTCGTGACGGCCGTCCTCCTGCGCGGTTACGCCGTGCCGGCGATCATCGTGCTGTATATCCTCGTTTCGCTCGTGCGGGGGCTTGCCTGCCGGACAAAAGGCTGTGGGAAAGCCGAATAGTTGTATATTTAAAATTTTTTAATTACATTTGCCGCGGATTTCCGCTCTTTGGCTGACATGTCGAGATTTTCGAACCGCATATTGCTGACGCTCCTGCTCGGTCTGTTTTTTGCAGCGCCCGAGGCGGTGCGCTCCCAGGGCTTCGATGCGAAGACCTTGCAGCGCGCGCAGCGCAACGGCCAGACGGGTAACCTCTACGGCAGCAATCCCTACGAGCAGACCGAAGGCGAGGAGGGCGAGAACCAGCAGCCGCAGGACACCACCAAGAAGGAACGGAAAATCCGCAAGCCGCTCGAGTCCTATTTTTTCAATGACTCGATCCGCGCGCTGAACAACTTCAAATGGCACGTGAGCCGCGATTTCAACCGCGTCGAGATCGGGCCTTTGGACACCACGCTGACCGATTACCGGATCGACTATCCGTTCTACCGGGAGGACGTGGGCGACATCGCCCAGGGGGCTTTGGGCCAGACGTCGCTGCCGTTGAACTATTTCCGGCGTCCGCAGTTCTTTGACTTCAGTTTTGCGAGTCCCTACTACGCGTACACCTACAACATGGAGAACGTGCCCTTCTACAACACGAAGAAGCCGATGATCCGGATGAATTACGCAGAGTCGGGGCAGAAGCGTTTCCGTGAGGAGAATTTCGGCATCATGCATGCGCAGAACATCTCTCCGACGACGGGTTTCAACATCGACTACAAGGCGCGGGGCACGCGCGGCCAGTACGTCTGGTCGCGGACCAAGAACCACAACCTTGCGGTGGCCGTCAGCCACACGGGCAGGCGGTATTCGGTCCATGCGGGCTACTACAACAACCACATCGAGCAGCAGGAGAACGGCGGCGTGGTCGGCGAGTGGGCCATTGCGGACACGACGTTCGAGATGCCTTCGGGCGTGCCGATGCGGCTGGCCGACGCCGAGGCCAAGAACCTCTACCGCAACAACGCCTTCTTTGTCACGCAGTCCTACGGCATCCCGCTGCAACGGCTCACGGAGAGCGATTTCTCGATGGCGAACCTCTCGGCGGTGTATATCGGCCATTCGTTCGAGTACAGTTCGTGGAGCAAGGTCTACACCGACAGGAACGAGCCTTATACGAATGAACGGGACCACCGGGACGAGAACGGCGATTTCGTCTCCGCGGAGGGGCATTATTACGATAACTGGTTCATCAACCCTGCGGAGACGCGTGACTCGATCTACGAGCGGAACATTTCGAACCGTTTCTTCGTGCAGGCGCAGCCCTGGGACCGGAACGGAATCGTGGGGACGCTCGACGCCGGCATCGGCATCGACATGCACACCTACTCGCAATTCGAACTGAAAGATTACCTGACGGGGAAGTACACGAAGGTCAACAAGACGAGTTACTTCTTTTACGGCTCCGTCAGCGGAAAGATAAAGAAATATGTCGACTGGGACGGAAACCTCCGTTTCTACCCGTCGGGATACAGAGGCGGAGATCTCTCGATCGGCGCGCACCTCGCGCTGAAAGGCTATCTGCGCGGACACCCCCTGATTCTCGAAGGCCGGTTCTCGATGGACCGCCGCTCGCCGACCTACTGGCAGGAGAATCTGTTCTCTAACCATTATATATGGAACACTCCTTTAAGCAAGGAGAATGAAACTCGGTTTGAGGTCAAGTTTTCGGTTCCCGATTTCGCGTTCGAAGCGGGGGCATGGCAGGGAGTCGTCTCCGACAAGATTTACTATGCGTCGGACAGCAAGGTCGCCCAGCACAGCGGCAACGTCAGCCTCACGAGTGTGTATGCTCGCAAAGATTTCCGCTTAGGCGGACTTCATTTGGACAACAGGGTATTGTTGCAGTGGAGCACGGATCAAGATGTTGTACCCGTTCCGCTTTTGAGCGCCTTCCTGTCGTATTACTACGAATTCTGGGTCGTGCGCGATGTGCTGCGCCTGCAGATCGGTCTGGACGGACGCTATAATACCAAGTATTATGCGCCCGGTTACAATCCGGCTCTGTCGGTGTATTACAACCAACGGGAGGTCGAGACGGGGAATTACCCCTATATGGACGCTTTCGTCATGGGAAAGTGGAAGAGAATGCGGATATTCCTGAAATATCAGCATGTGAACAAGGGACTGTTCGGTAACGGAGAATATTTCTCGGCGGCTCGCTATCCGCTCAATCCGGGCATGTTCAAAATCGGTATCTCATGGGGATTCTATGATTGACGTGCTGTTCTGCGCGGTGTAAGCTGCCCGCAAAACAACATTTTATGTTAAAAAAGACCGTATTAACGTTTGCGTTCTTAACCATTCTTACGACATTTTACGGCTTCAACGCCCAGTTCAGCGCACCCGCGACGGACGACGCACTGAACGCACTGGCCGAGATGCACCACTCGCTGCTCCCCGAGGGCAGTTACGTCATTTCGGCCTACGACAATCTGATTCGCAACATCAGCGAAGAGGAGGGCCACGACTGGCGCCTGATGAGCGCCATCGCCTACCACGAATCGCGCTTCACGCCCGACATCACCTCGCGCAGCGGGGCCCGCGGCCTGATGCAGATCATGCCTTCGGTGGCGCGTCAGTTCGACGTCCCCGCGGCCGAGATCACCGATCCGAGGACCAATATCTGGTTGGCCAACAAACTGATGTCGAAGATCATGTCGTCGCTCCGTTTTCCGGAAGGGACACCTGAAAAAGACCGCATGAGCATCATCCTGGCCTCGTATAACAGCGGTATCGGCCATGTGAACGACGCCCGCCGTCTGGCCCGCCTGAACGGGGAGAACCCCAACTCGTGGGAGGTCGTGGCCCGGTACCTTACGCTGAAGGCCGAGCCGGAATTCTACGAGAACGAAGTGGTCAGATGCGGACGATTCACCGGCAGCCGGCAGACGCTGGCCTATGTGAACGACGTGATAGGACGCTACGACAGATACTGCCGCATCGCCGGAAGGTAACGGCGGCAGGATAAATTAAAGGCAGGACCCGCAAGAGCGGTCCTGCCTTTTTTGTGCCTGTGCCCCGCGCAGCGGGGACAGGATGCCCTGCGGTGTGGAATCTACTCGAAGACGGAGATAGTTGGCGGCAGTCCAAATTTTGCAATTTCCCGAATTATCGCTATATTTGAATGATTCGGAGTATTCCGACATATTTTGAGAAAACTGTGGAAAACCATTCGGCGTATTTTCAGCAACTATTCCGCGATCACTATGAACCCTTGTGTGCACGGGCTTTTCAGATGGTCCATGACCGCAAGGCGTCGGAAGACATCGTGCAGGATGTCTTTCTTGCCTTGTGGGAACGGCGGGAGGAGGTGGACTTCGACCGGCCGCTGCTGCCTCTGCTGTTTGTCGCCGTGAAGAATCGTGCCATAGATTTGCTGCGCTCCAAAAAATGGCGGGGGGGGGAATCCGGACTGGACGAGTTGGATGTCTGTATTCGTACGCTTGTCGCCGACCATATCGAAGAGGAGTTCCAGTTATCGCAGTTGAGCGAGGAGATCGACTGCTGCATTTCGGGACTTTCCGAGCAGTGCCGCCGGGTGTTCCTGTTGAGCCGCACGACAGGCCTGAAAAACCGGGAGATCGCCGAGCGGCTCAACATCAGCGTCAAGACCGTCGAAAAGCATATCGGGGCGGCGCTCTCCCAGCTTCGGCTCCGGCTCAGCCGCAGCGGATTTCTGCGGCTTTTCCTCTGAAAAACAGAAGATGCCCTGCACCGAAACGGTGCAGGGCATTGTTTTTTCCGCCTCGTTAGCGGAGTGGGAATTCGTGTGTGTGTGCGACGCGTCCGCCGGGACCGACGATTCGGATCGCGATTCGGTCGCCTGTCATGTCGCACCGTATGTAGCTTTGATTGCCGTTGACCACGACCGGGAACCGAACTTCGTCGTTTGCCGGGTGGAAGCCGTAGCGGTGCGTGTGGCCGGAGAACATGATATTGATGCCGGCCTCGTTGAGGATCGGCAGGAACAGATTCCGGAGGTGGTTGCTGCCGTGCCACGTTCCGCCGTCGAGCGGAATATGGAGGAAGACGACGCGTGCCGAGGCGTTGCGGAAGGTTTCGGAGGCCACCGCCCTGCGGAGCCATTCGCACTCTTCGCGGCGATAGGCGTCGTAGTCGGCAAGCCCTCCGTATTCGATGTCCGTGTCAGGCTTGTCTTCGCCGCAGTCGAGCAGCAAGAAACAGACCGATCCGACTTTGCAGAGTTGGTAGTGACGGCCGCTGCGCGTCGGGAAATAGTCGTGCAGACGGTCGGCGAAGACGCCGCGCGTCTCATGGTTGCCGCGGTTGTAGAGTATCGGGGTCTCCGAGGCGTAAAGGTTTACCGAGGCGTCGATGAAATCCCGGAACAACTGCTCCTCATTTTCAATGCTGTTGGACATGTCGCCGTTGAGCATTACGAAGTCGTGTTTGCCGAAATTGATTTCCCGGCACAGTTCGGTCATGTCGTCGGCGCGTCCGTGGATGTCGTTCAGGATGACGAACGAACAGTCGGTTCCCGTTGCCGGGAATGTCCGGAACCGGAACGGTGCGCGTTTGTAGACATTGCTGGCAACGGTCCTGCCGTAGAGGACGTTGTCTCCGTGTTTCCATTCGAGTACCTCCTGCGAGAAGATGCGGTAGCAGTATTTCGTTCCGGGACGCAGGTTGTTCAGCCGCACGGCGTGCAGCGTCTTGTGCGCCTGTTTGCGGCCCGCGACGGTTTCGTAATGGCGGGTATGTTCGGCGGCGTAGAAACTGCGTCCGTCGTCCTCGGTTGCCTCGACCCATGACAAAGCGGGTTTGTTGGTAGTCCACAGGACGGTTACGCCGTCTTCGGTCATGTCGCACAGCCACGGGCCATGCGTGATCTTGAAATCCTGGGCCGGCAGCGTCAGTGCCGCTGCCAGCCCGAGGAGTGTGAATAGCAGTTTTTTCATCTTCCGAACGCTTTATTCCTGATTCTCCGGGAGGTCTTCCTCGGTCTGGAACCGGATGTCGGCCACGACGGGGCGGTGGTCCGAGGCGTCGACGCCGTCGACCTGCTGGTCGCTGCGCGAAACCACTGTGCAGTTCTGTACGCCGAAGTGTCCGATCGGGGCATACAGTATGTAGTCGATCTTGCGGGTGGGATTCTCCGACGGGAAAGTGTATTGGTCGATCGTTCCGACATTGGTCAGGAACGCGGTCATCGTGGCGATGACGTTCGAACTGGGAATGGCGTTGAGGTCGCCCGCAAGGATGAGGTCTCCGTCCAGTTCCGTGTCGCGGATACGGCGGATCTCATTGGCCTGCACCAGGCGGCTCGCATCGCCCGAAAGATGATCGAGGTGCGTCGAGGCGACATAGAGGTCTTTGCCGTCGATCTCGACGCGGATGACGCACAGCGAACGGTCCTCGCCCGGTTGCGAAGCGGCGCAGGGGAGCCGGTAACTGCGGGTCTCTATAATCGGGTGTTTCGACAGCACGGCGTCGCCGTATTCGCCTCCGTCGCGGTCGATGGCTTTCGAGAAGTGCCACTCCATACCGAGTTTGGCTGCCAGGTCGCGGGCCTGGTGTACGTCTTTTCCCGTGCGGTTGGTGAAGACATCCACCTCGTTGAGGGTTACGAAGTCGGGGTCCTGCCGGCGGATTACCTCGGCCAGCGCGTCCAGATCGGCTGCATTGGCGGGGCTTGTGGCGCGTGCGCCGTAGATGTTGTAGGTCATTATGCGGATGATCCTGCCTTTGGGTGGAATGACTGCCTTGTCTCCGTGCTCGTCGTTGTAATTGTCGTCGTTGGTGCATGAAACGACAATCAGGAGCAGCGCCCACAGACATATAGTCTTTTTCATAGTCTTTTGTTTGGTTTAAAAATTTGTTAGTCGGATCAGAATGCCCATACTTCGGCGATGCAGGTCTGGTAGAGGTCGGCCTGCGTGGCGGTGACGAAGATACGGAAATAGCGTCCCGTTGCCTTGTGGTCGAGGTATACCGTGTTCTCGATCCGGTTTTCGACGGTAAAGGTCCCTGCATGGGTCCAGTTTTGGTTGTCGTCGCTCACGTCGATGTTGAAGATACGCGGGTTGCCGCTGCTCTTGGGAACGTCGGAGCCTTCTTTGTCAGACCGTCCGCGGATCGTGAGTCCGTGCAGTTCCTTGGGTGCGCCCATGTCGACGGCGATCCAGTGCGGCGGGCCGGGTTTGGCGTTACGCCACTGCGTACCCCAATAGGTGTTGTTTTCGCCGTCGATGATCGAAACGGCCAATCCGCGGTTGGGGTAGGTCGATGTCGCTTCAGCCTCCTGCGTCGAGAACCCGGCGATCGACCAGCCGCTCCTGTCGTATCTCGGGAACGGATTTTCGGTGTAGTAGCCGTTGATGCGCAGGTAAGCCGTCTGCAACGATTCGTTGACGGCCAGGTCGGGTGTCACATTCTCGATCCGTACCGGCAGCAGGAAGACGCCCACGCCGTCGAACGCCTGGCTGTTGATGGCGATCCGGATGGGCGAGGAGATGTATTTCCCGTTAGGAATCACGGCTTCGAGGTTCTCGATCGTGTAGCTTTCATCAAGCATCATCGGGTAGTTGCTCTGGTGCTTCTGATTGTAGGTATCCACCAGTTCGGGGGCGACGCGAAATTTGACCGTCACATCGCATCCCGGGTTGCGGATTCCGCTCAGGTTGGCGTAGACCATGAGCGACGTGTCGCGTTCGAGCGGGAATGAGAGTGTGTTCTTGGAGGCGTCGTCGACGGCGTTGACCGTGTAAATACGCGTATAGTTCTCGGGGTTGTCCACGTTCAGGTCGTCCTGAATCGGGTTTTCGCAGGCTGCGAAGAGCGTTCCGCAGCAGAGGACAGCCAGGTATTTCGTAAGTTTCATAGTCGTTATTCGTTTTTACGGTTACCATCCGGGATTCTGGACGATCTGCGGATCGCGGTTGATTTCGGACTGGGGAATGGGGAAAAGGTAGAACTCGGGCCGGAACACGCGGGTTTCGAATACGGTTTTCTCGTAGAACGCCTCGTCGGTGAAGCTGTTGCCTGCGTCGACGTTCATGCCGTAGAAGGGTCCTCCGTCGGTCTGGTCGGCGATCAGCCAGCGGCGGGTGTCGAAATAGCGCAGTTGCTCGAAGCAGAGTTCGATGCGGCGTTCCAGCCGGATCTGCTCGCGCATTTGACTCTGGTTGAGATCGCTTTGGACCGGTCCCAGGCCGCCGCGCTCGCGGATTTTGTTCAGGTAGGTTTCGATGTCCGCATTCCCGGGATCGTATTCGTTGAGCGCCTCGACGTAGTTGAGCAGTATCTCGGCGTAACGCATGATGACGAAGGGACGCTTGATGTAGTTGCCGTTCTTGGGATTGGACGAGGGCGAAACGTTTTTGATGGCGATGTATCCCGAACGCGGGAAGTCCCACGTGCCTTTCTTTCCCGATCCTCCGGTGTAGTAGAGCTGGATGCGGGTTTTCTGATCGCCGATCCAGTAGGCGCCGTTGAAGCAGATGTTGACGTAGAAACGCGGTTCACGATTGACGAACATGTTGCGCGTACCGGCGGGAGCGAATACCCAGCCCGATTTGGGGTCGGAGTAGTTCGCCTTCGAATAGCCGCTCTCCTTGTCTGGGGTAATGGCCGTGCCGTCTTTCATGCGGAAAGCGTCGACCAGTTGCTGGGTCGCCCCCATGCTTTCATAGCCGCTGAACTGCCGGGGTGAAGCCGACCGTTCCCAATGTTTGAGGTAGTTGCTGATGCGGACCATCATCACCTCGCTGTTCCAGTTCTCCAGGAAAACGTTGCGGCAGGACAGGTAAGGGTCGAGCGTTCCGTCGGTGTGGTACTCCTTGTAGAGGTCGAAAATTCCCAGGTCGATGACATCTTTTGCAGCCTGGGCGGCCTTGTTCCACTTTTCGGGGTCTTTTCGGGTCGAAAAAAGGTGTTTGCCGTCCGTGTTGACCACGTTGGCGTAGGCCGGGTTGCCGTTGAACTGGTCGCTGGCGGCCAGCAGCAGTACGCGGCTTTTGAGTCCCATGCACATGGCCAGTGTCGCCCGGCCGTAATCCTTGTCGGCCTGCACGGTGAAGTGCAGCGGCAGGCGGTTGTTGTCGATCATGTCGTCCAGTTCGCCGACGATGTAATCCACGCACTCGTCGTAGGAACTGCGCGGCAGGTTCATCTTCACATCGTCGCGGTCGAGGTCGCCCGGAAGCACCTCGTCGCCCAGCAGTACGCAGGGGCCGTACTGGCGCAGCAGGCAGTAATAGAACCAGGCGCGCAGGAAGCGGGCTTCGTTCTTGTATTGTTCGACGACGATCGGGCCGCGCGTAGGATCGTCGAGCATCTCCTGGTTCGAGCCGATGTGCTGGATGAAGTAGGTTGCCGAACGGATGCCCCGGTAGTAGTGCGACCAGTACTCGTAGTAGTTCGACGATGCGCTCCAGTTGCCGAGGTTCATCTTGAAGGAGTTGTAATCCTCGCGGTCGTAGGTAACGTCCAGGTCGTCCGAACACGGGTCCCAGGGCACGCCGTTGGTGCGGTGCGACTCGTCGCGGATGTAGCTGTAAACGGTAGCCAGGTATTTCTCGGAGTAGGAGGTGCGCTGGAATACCTGCTCGATGGTGATCCGGTCGTCGGGAACCTGGTCGAAGAAGTCGTCGTTGCAGGCGGTCAGGATGCCGAGGGCGGCCAGTAAAGTGAGTATTGTTTTAAGTTTCATAGCTTGTCGGGGATTTTAGAAGTTGAAATTGATACCCAGGCTGACGGAACCGATGTTGGGGTATTTTGCGCCGCGGCCGTCGCCCAGTTCCACGTCCCACAGTTTGAATTTGCTGAATGTAAGCAGATTGACGCCCTGTATGAAGATGCGCGCATTGTTGATGTGGATGCGTTTCATCCAGCGGTCGGGGAGCGTATAGGAGAGTTCGATGTTTTTCAGACGCAGGTAGCTGGTATTTTTGAGCCACCACGTGCTGGCTTCGTAGTTCATGTTCATGTTGCCGATCGAGAGGCGCGGGTAGAAGACATCCTGGCGGGGATTGGCCTCGGTCCAACGGTCGGTGATGTTGCTCAGCAGGTTGCCGCGGCTCGATCCCTGTGCGAAAGGCAGTACGCCTTCGCCGCTGAGGATCGCGTCGACGTGTGCGGCGCCCTGGAACATGGCTGACAGCGAGAGGCCTTTCCAGCCTACGGAGAATCCGAAGCCGTAGACGATTTCGGGGACACTTCCCCAGCCGATGGGCACTTTGTCATATTCGTCGATTTTGCCGTCGCCGTTGATGTCCTTGTAGCGGATGTCGCCCGGGCGCGTGTCGCCGACCTGTACAGGCGCTGCGGCGATCTCCTCCGGACTTTCGAAGAGTCCCAGTGCGATGAGCCCGAACCGCTGGTCGACCTTGTTGCCGATGGTTTTCTGCCAGGGATAGGCCACGGTGCTGTCGTCTTCGAGGACCTTGTTTCGGTTGAACGAGTAGTTACCCATGACGCTCAACGACCAGTCCCGCCACGAATTGGCATAGCTGACCGACATTTCGATACCTTTGTTCTCGACTTTGCCGATGTTGCCGTAGGGGTTGTTGATCATACCGAAATAGGACGGAATGCTTGTGCGGCGCAGGTAAATGCCTTTGCGCGACTCTTTGAAGGCGTCGAATTGCAGGTTGAACTTGTTGTTCAGCAGGCGCATGTCCAGTCCGATGTTGGTTTTGTCGGCGATCTCCCACGTTACGTCGACGGCATATTCGTCGATGGCCGTAGTCCCGTAGGTCTGGTCCATGTTCTTGCCGAACTGGTAACTGGTGTCGTTGGTGTCCTTGACCGTAGCCAGGTAGGCGAAACGGCGTCCGCTGATCTGGCTGTTGCCGACACGACCCCATGTGCCGCGCAGTTTGAGGTACTGGATCACCTCTGTGGCGCCTCTGAAGAAGGGTTCGTTGCTGATTACCCAGCCAAGTCCGACCGACGGAAAGAAGCCGTAACGGTTTTTCGGGGCGAAGTTCTCCGAACCGTTGTATCCGAAGTTGAACTCCCCGAAATAACGGTCGTCGAACGAGTAGGTGAAACGTCCTGCCAGGCCGCGGAAACGGTAGGGCAGCGCCTCTTCGACGTTGGTGGCTTTGGTATTGATTTCGTCGCTCTGGTTAAAGAGCATCATGCCCGATACGGTGTGCCTGCCGAAAGTGTTGCGGTAGTTGACTGCGGCCTCCAGATAGATGGCGCGGTTACCCTTTGCACTGAGGCTGTAGGCCAGGTTCTCGGTTCCCTGGCGGGTTTGCTCGTAGAGCAGGTTGCCGTTGGCGTCGCGTCCTGTGGCGTGGTAGGTGTTCGGGGTTTTGGTGAAACGGTTGCTCGTGTAGTTGTAGGTGTCGAACGAGAACATGCCTGAAACCGAGAGTCCTTTGTAAATCTGCTGCGTGATGCGCAGGTTCGAATAAACCTGGCTGCGCCACTGGTTGGCATAGCCTGTTGCGCCGAGCTGTGCCACGGGGTTTATATCGCCGCCCGAGAAGGCGCCGAGCTTGCCGTCGGGGTAGAGCGGCGCGATATAGGTCGGAGGTGTGAAATAGGCCGATTCGAAGATGCTTGCCTGCGAAGATGCCGGATAGTTGGCGTTGGCCAGGTAGCCCTGGATGCCCAGTTTGATTTCGGTGGTGCGGAACGGGTTGAGCGTGAGGTTCGAGGTGACGTTGTAACGGCGGTAGAAGGTGTTCGAGTTGTAGTCGGCCAGTTTCGTGTCCTTGTACATGCCGTTCTCGTCGTAGTAGGCCAGGCCGATGTAGTAGACCGCCTTGTCGGAACCGCCCTGCACGTTGACGTTGGCCGAGCGGTTGCGGCTGAAGTTACGCAGGATCTGTTTCATCCAGTCTACGTCGGGATAGAGATAGGGGTCTTCCCCGCGGCGGGTCTTATCAATGATCTCCTGGCTGTATAGTTTGCCGCCGCCGCGGGTGAGCGACGCTTCGTTCGACATCTCCATGTAAGTCGCGCCGTCGGCGAAATCGGTGATCTTGGTCGGTTTGGTGAGGCCTTCGGTATAGCGTACGCTGAATTTGGGGCGTCCTTTCAGACCGCTTTTGGTATTGATGATAATGACGCCGTTGGCGCCGCGAACGCCGTAAACAGCAGTTGCAGAGGCGTCCTTCAGGATCGAGAAACTCTCGATGTCTTCGGGGTCGACGTTGGAGAACGAGCGGGGAACGCCGTCGACAAGCGTCAGAGGGGCGCTCATGCTGGCTGTCAGCGTTGAGATGCCGCGGATGTAGATGTTCGCGTCGTCGAAGCCCGGTTCACTGGTTCGCTGTACCGAGACCAGGCCCGATACGCGGCCCGCAAGGCCTTGTGTGAGGTTGGCGACGGGAACTTTCAGTTCCTTGGTCGCTATGGTCTGCTGCGAGCCGATGACGCTGATCTTTTTCTGCACGCCGTAGCCCACCACCTCCACAGCGTCGAGGATGGCGTCGTTTTGCAGCATAACCACGTCGACGATTTCCTGCCCTGCGACCGAAACGTCCTGCGATTTGTAACCTACATAGCTGAATTCCAGTACTTCGTCGGGATAAACGTCGAGCAGGTATTTGCCGTTGATGTCGGTGGCTGTACCGATGTTCGGACGGGCCTTGATGCGGATCGTGACGCCGATGAGCGGATCGTTGTTCTGGTCCCTGACGACGCCTGTGATGCGTGTGATCTTCCGGGGTGTAGCTGCGGCCGCAGTTACGGAGCGTCCGATGACGATCTGCCTTCCCGAGAGTTTCCAGGTGTTGTCGGTTCCGGCGAACAACTGTTTCAGTACAGCCGAAATGGGCTGATTCGTTACTTTCAGGGTGACTTTGCGGTGGATGTCCAAGATGTTGTCGTAGTAAACGAAGATGTAGTCGCTTTGGCGTTCGATCAGTGTGAGGACCTCCTTGATGGGGCGGTTCTGTACGTTGAGCGTGATGGTTTTCGCCGCCTCTGCCGTTTGTGCACTGACGGGCCGGATGAACCCGATTGTTGCCAGCAAAAACAGGAATGTTATCCGGAATAGGTGGAATAATCCCCCATTATCGGCCTTAAAAAGACCGATTTTACCATTTTTGTTGTACATTTGTAAAGATTTGAAGTTTAAAAGGCTATTTTAGATTTTCAATCGCTCCGGATGTCGTTGAGGGACGACATCCGGTCTTTTTTTGGAGGGATACGGGCTGTTACATAGGCAGGTCAGTTTGGGTTGTTGGTAGTCGGGTTATAGTCGATTCGGAAATTCCCGGATCCGGAGATTTGCAGGTTGATAGGGGCTGTTGCGCTCAAGATTTTCAGCACTTCGGCCGGATCGTCTTTGAGTTCGAGTTTGCCCGAGAGCGTCAGCGCTTCGGCTTCGGGCGTACACTCGATCCGACAATTGTAGTAGCGGGAAAGGCGTTCGAGGATGTTCGACAGCGGGTCGTTGTCGAAGGGCAGGTATCCGTGAATCCAACTGATGTAGCTTTCGGCTTCCACTTCGCGGACCTCCAGCGATTCCGAGGTGTCGAGGATGGCTTGTTGGCCGGGAACGATGCGAATTCCGCGGTCGGATCGTCCGGCAGGGGCTACGCTGACGGAGCCGGAGAGCAGGACGACCTCCTGCGTGCGATCGCGGCCGTAGGAGGATATGTAGAATTTGGTTCCCAAAACGCAGACATCCATTTTGCCTGTGTGTACCGAGAAAGGCCGTTCGGCATCGTGCGCCACTTCCATGTAGATTTCGCCTTCGACGTATATTTCGCGCTTCTGCTTTTCGAATACGACGGGGTAGACCAGCCGTGATCCGGCGTTGATCCAGACGCGGGTTCCGTCGGCGAGCGTCAGCGTCGTCTGCTTGCCGTAGGGAACGACCAGCTGGTTGAACGTCGCAGCCTCTTTTTTGGGAATGGTTTTTTCGGCGTTGTTGATCCGGATGGCGGTCGAATCGTAACGGATTGTCGATTTTTGGGTTTCGAGCAGGAGGGTTTTCTGCTCGGACAGCACCAGTTGCACCTCTTTCTGGGTGAATACGGGGGTGTCGGCCTGCCGGATAAACATTTCGATGTCCGGGACGGTCGACGGTTGCAGTCGGTAGTAACCGACAACGGCCAGCATGACGCAGGCTGCCGCTGCGATGCCGATGCCCAGACGGCGCAGTTGCGGCCGCAGGAAAGACCGGGGTCTGGATGCTTCGGCAATCCGGGCCATGACGTTTTCGAGGGCTTGCCCGGTGTTGAACCGGGTTTCCGCAAGGCGGGCGTTTCCCCAGGCTTTGTAAGCCCGGAGAAAGGCGTCGCGGTTGGCTTCGGATGCTTCGAGCCACTCCTGCAGTTCCCGGCGTTCCGTGTCGGTGAGGGGTGTGCCGTCCAGTTGGCGGGTTATCAGATCTTCGATGATATGTTCGGGTCTCTTCATTCTATCTATATCACGGATGAAAGCGCTGAAACCCTACCTCCTCCGGTGTTTTTTTTCGGACCGCCAGGGTAAACAAAAAGCAGAACCGGTGAGGCTCTGCTTTTTGCGGGTTGCGAAAATAGGCATTGTCAATAGACCCACTCGAAATTGTCGACGTAGAGTATGTTCGACTTGCAGCCTGCCATGAAGTCGCCGTAGGCGCTCGTCGAGCAGGAGATCACGATCTGGTACAATCCGGAGGGTTTGGCCTTCGTGTCGTAGAAGTTGAGCGGAAGCTGTACGTCGATCATCTTGCCGCCGGTCGAACTTTGGTCGATGAAAAGCGAGCCGTAGGCGATGATCGGTCCCTCGTCGACCGAAGTGGTCTCTTCCGGATCCCAGGTCCCGGTGGGGGCTTCCGTGCCCGATCCGACTTCGCGGCGGGTGTTCCAGTCCACGATGGCGACCATGATGCGGGCCTTGTCCCGGTCCCCTTCGTGAATCGGGGCGCCGAAATTCTTTTCGATGTCGACGATGCCGATATGTTCTGCATAGTATTGCAGTTTCAGCGCCTTGGGACGGGCTTTCCAGGCGTAAGGCTGGCCGAACGACACGACACCCCGGGTCAAGACGTCCTTCTGGAACAGCCCCGAGAAGAGGTTGCCCGAAGCGAGGACTCCCACGGCGGACGTAGCCTGGAGTTTGGCGCGCGTGCCTCCGTCGAAGGAGGCCTGCGTGCAGAGTCCCCTGGTGAAGGTGTTGTTGCCGCTGCCCCAGAATTCTGCGGTCTTGTTGTTCTGGGTCCAGCAGCTCAGCGAGCTGTCCTCCAGGTCGCCGTTGGGAATCGTGTTGCCCGCGGGGGCCGCATATTCCATCAGCTGGGTCTGCTCGCCCCCGACTGTCAGGCGGAATTCGTAGGTGTGCCCTGCGAAGAGACCCTTGTCCGGCACGAAGTTGTAGACGGCAAGCCCGTGGGGGTTGGTCGACGAGCTCCATTCGGGCGCGAGCGTTGCCGTCAGGATGCCGGCCTCGTAGCTGCTTTCCGCCATTCTCTGCCACTCCGTGGCGCCCTTGATCCGGTATTCCAGCGCGGCGCCGGCCGCATACTCCTCGGCGGAGACGAGTGCGGTGGCCGTGGCCGTATTGTTCCACAGGTCGGTTGCCCGGAGGGCGACCTTCACATTGGTAGGCTCCACGTAAAGCAGCCACCGTTCGGTGATTCCGTGGCAGGTGACGTCTACGAAACGCACCGATTCGAAGCTGCTGCCCGAAAGCTCTTCGAGCGAGGGCGAATAGGTCGTGATGTCGGCGGGGCCGAGTTTGAGTTCCGTGACCTCGATATGTGCCAGATCGGTGTCGCCGGGGACGAGGACCCGGGCGATGCGGTTTTTCTCCTCGATCTCCGTGGCGCCGATCTGCCCCGTCACGCTGAAACGGCGCTCGATGGTCTGTGTGGCGCGGATCGTCCATTCGTAATCCTGGTAGAGCGAAAGCGTGGTGTAGATCGGCGAACGCAGGTCGAACGTGCCGGTCAGCTCCCGGGAGCTGCGGATCTGTTGCAGGACCTCCTCCTTGTCGAGCTGGATGCTGTGGATGACGGCGTCGTAACCCACGGCGTCGATCCGCACGTTGCGGATGTCGGTCGCTTCGTCGAGCGAGAGGGTGACTGTCCGCGACGTGACGTTGTTTTCCGAGACCGAGAAGCCCTGGCCTTCGACGCTCGCGATGCGGAGTTCGACGACCGGATAGGGGATGTCGTTGTGGATGCACGACGCGAGGAGCGCCGCGGCTGCAAGGAGTGCTGTTTTCAGGTATCTGGTCATAATTTATTTCTTTTTCTTGTCCCACAGGTGTACCGTCATGCCGAAGTTGATGGCGGCGACGTTGAGCCTGAAACGCATGTTCGAAGCCTCGCGCGTTCCGATCTTGTTGCCGGCGTCGTCCTTCTGCGTGACGGAGGTGTACTGGATGCCGCCCAGCCCGAACGACAGCGTGGCGCAGACGTTGGGGAAGATATAGACGGCAGCTCCCGGATTAAACGCCAATTTGAGCTGCGTATTGTCGCTGAACGTGGTTTTCATGTTGTCGCTGGCGGTGTCGGGCTGGTAGGAGAGTTTCGACGTTCCGGTCGACAGCGAGAGTTCGAACTCGGCGAACAGTCCGAAACGGCCCTTCGGGTCGAGTCCCGCGTAGGAGCGGTGGAAAATGCCGAACGAGTAGTTGTCGCTGTTGAAATTGACCTTCGGAATGCTGCCCGAGGCGTCGTTGCTTTCGCCCAGGTCGTAGCGTGCGGCATCGAGGTTGCCGTCCATGTGGCGGTAGCCGAAACGCACGCCCAGACAGTTATTGTCGCGGTAGAAATAGCCGATGAAGGGTTTGACGGTGGCCACTGTGCCGTCGGCGTCGATGCCGTCGAGGATGAGCATGATGTCCGTGTCGTCGCTCGACATCGTGCCGTAGGAGGCCGTCAGACCCATGATCACCTCGCCCTTGTAGGCGAACTTGAGCTTGTTGATTTCGCGGTCGATACGCCGGCGTGTGGGCAGGAATTGTTTTTTGCCGCGGATCGGCGACTGAACTTCCGCGGCCTTGAGTGCCTGCAATTGCTTCTGTCCGTCGGCCGGGACTGCCGCTTCCGAGGCCGGGATTGCCGCTTCCGAGGCCGGCGCATTTCCGGTTGCCGGGGTTTCTTCTTCGGTGGAGATCGTTCCGGCTGCGGCGGGTGCGATTGCGGCTGCCGGAGCGGCTGTTTCCTTCGGATTCCCGGTTGCGGCGGTTTGCCGCGCCAGCGCGTTGCCGCACGAGATAATTATGATCAGCAGGGTGCAGAGTATGCTTCGTGTCATAGTGTGCCGTTTTTAGAGATAGAAGGCCATGCCGAGGCCGATCGAGAAGATATTGACCTTGAAGTTCATCATGCTCGTGTTGCGTTTGCCCACGGTGACCTGATTGTGAACCTGTTTGGTATGGGTATAGCTGATGCCCATCACGCCCACGTTCACTTCGACGGCCATGTTGTTGGTGGCGAAGGCTACGATGCCCGGCGAAATGCCCAGCGAAAGGGTGTAGCCGGTTTCGTAGGTTCCCTTCACGGGCGAGTCGTTGGCGAAGCGCGCCTGCGTGCCTCCGGCCGCGAGCGACATCTCGTTGAACAGCGCGAAGCGTTTGTTGCGTCCCAGCGGGATGTACTGCCGCCAGATCGCCGCCGCCGAATAGGTCTGCTTGAGCGAGTAGAAATCCCTGGCCACGATGTTCGTGCCCGTCTCCTCGTTGCCGAAATGCAGTTCGGCGTTGTCCAGCTTGAGCAGCGTGCGCGAATAGATGAAGCGTCCTCCGAGGGCCATGTTGTCCCGGAAGGCGTAGGCGATCATCGGGCTGACGCGGAAGGTGTAGCCTTTCGAGTTGATTCCCTCGATGACGAGGAACTGATAGCCTTTGTTGGTATGGGTCGAGTAGGAGGCCGTACCGCCGAAAATCCACTGTCCTTTCGGCACGAACAGGTTGTGCGTGTCGGTAAGTCCGCGCTCCTGGCGCATTTCGTTGATCGTTTTCGGACGCTGGTCGGCTGCCGCCGCAGTTTGGGCGGCGGTTGTTTCCTGTGCGCGCAACGCCTGCGCCGTGCCCGTGAGGCACAGCGCGAGGGCGAGCGTGCGGATGAATAGCTTGCGCATCTGCTTGCGTTTAGTGATTAGTATACCCATTCGAAATCGTCTACGTACATGACATTGCCCAGACAACCGACCTTGAAGTCGCCGTAGGCGCTCGTCGTACAGGAGATGACGAGTGTATATGCACCCGTAGGTTTGGTCGTTCTGTCGTAATATTCGATCGGAATCTCCACGGTCGTCATCGCGTCGCCTGGTGTGGTTTCGCCGATCAGCAGCGATCCGTAGGCGATGACGGGGCCTTCGGCGGTTTCGGCGGTTTTGGCGGGGTCCCACACGCCTGTTGGCGACCCCATGCCGGCGACAGTCGCGTGACGGCTGTTCCAATTGACGATAACGGCGAAGATGCGCGAACGGTCTTGGCCGTCCTGGATGTATTCGTGCTCTTCGGTGACGGTTCCCTTATTGACGGCGCCCACGGTGGCGTGGTATTTGAGCCGCAAGGCCGTCGGACGCGCTGTCCACTGGTAGGGCATTCCGAAACTGGCCGTTCCCGAGAGACTCGCAAAACGGAACGTTGCCGAGAAGAGATTGCCCGCGGCGAGCAGGCCGAACGCCGACTGCGATTCGAGCTTGGCGCAGTAGCTGCCGCCCATGCCGGGTTTGGTCGACTGCGCACACAGTCCCGAAGTTGCGGCATTGCCGCTGCCCCAGAACGTCGTGGATTCCGACGTGCTTTTGCCGAAACAGGGGAGCGATCCGCTTTCCATATCCCCGTCGGGGATGACCTGCCCGGCTGCGGCCTGAAACTCTGCCGAGGAGACGGTTTCGCCATCGAGCGCCGCCCGCGCCTCGTAGCTGTTGCCGGCGAAGACGCCGGTGCCTGCGACGGGGGTGTGGACGGTCAGGCCCGCGGCATTGACCGATTCCTTCCATTGGGCTGTGAACGTGGCCGTATAGATGCCCTCGCCGGCGTTTACGCCCTCGGCGTCGGACCACTCGCCGTCTTTGACGCGCAGTCCGAAGGTCGCCGTCGTGACGTTCGGATCGAGGACCAGCGCGCGCAGCGTGAGGCTGTTCGTCCAGAGGTCGTAATCCGTCTTTTCAATGGGCAGAAGGCCTTGCAGACGGTATTCCGAGATGGCGGTGGCTTCGGCGCCGGCCGAATCCGTGACGCGGATGCTCACCGGATGGCTGCCGCCCGGACGCCCTGCGAAGAAGGCGTCGGAAAGGGTGACCGTCAGGCTCAAGTCGCTCTCCCTGGTCACCTCGACGCCCTCGGTCGTGCCGTTCAGCGCTTCGTAGCTGTCGTCGCCGATGCCGATCACGACGCTCTTTACGGCGGCCATCGTGGTTATCATGTAACGTTTCGGGGAGGTTGTCCCGGGGATGAAATCCTGCGGCTGGTCCATGTCGAAACCGTCGCTTTCGATGCTCGGCTCGGGGCTGAACGGGAACGTGTCGTCGTAGTCGTCGGTCGAGGTGTCCACCTTGACGACGAAGCATTCGATGAAGCCCGGCAGGTCCTTCGAGAACCGGAAGGAGACGCTGTATTTGCCGCCGGTCTGCACGCCTTCGAATCTGGCCTCTCTGACGATGACGCCGCGGTCGGGGTGCGTGCCCTCGAAGCGGGTCGTGAGCGTGGTCACACCCTCGGGCATGGTGAAGTAGCCCGTGCCGTCGGCCGTGTAGTTCAGCGCCGGGACGCCGCCCTGCTGAACCTGCCCTTCGTCGAACGCGTCGGCGGCGACTACCCACGCATGGAAATTCTCGCCGAAAGCGGCGGAAACCGTGGCGTCGAATTTCACTTCGGCGACGACGTTCTGCCGTTTGCACTCCACTTCGGCGACGGTCGTCTGCCCGGCTGCCACCGTAAAGGTCTTCTCGCCTTTGTAGAAACGTTTGGTGAACGACGCGGGGACGGCTTCTCCCGCATCGACCTCCACGCGGTATTCGCCCGCGAGCAGCTCCAGCCGTGAGGGGAGCGTCTCTGCGGTGTATTGGCGCAGCAGCTCGCCGCTCGCGCGGTAGATGCGTACGGCAAGGCGTTGCAAGGGGTCGTATTCCCCGTCGGCTTCGGCCCGCGTGGCCGAAACCCGCATTTCGAGCGCGCCCGTGTCGCCCGTGTCGGCGCTCCCGGCCGTCTCTTTCGAGCAGGCGGCCGTCAGCGCGGCGCAGAACAGCAGGGCGGCGGTAATGTATTTTTTCATAATTCGTCAGCCTTAATTCGCCGGTACGTAATACTTCAGGGTCTTGGTCGTGCTGAGACCGTTGTTCTCCGTCACCGTGAGTATGAAATTGTTGTTGCCGGGGAAGCCTGTCAGCAATCCGGTGAACATCTTGTCGATCTTGAGCCGAATGGACGGTTTGTCCTTGACTGCGTCCTCGATGGGGAATCCGAGGGCTGAAATCGCCTCCCGGACATCTTCGGCCGGATGCATGGTTCCGTTCGTATCTTCGAAGCCTTCGATATTGCAGAGATCGAACCGGGCCGGGATGCCCATCGTGCCGAGTTCCCTGGCGTCGAGGTTGTCGCAGTCGATGGTCACGTCGAGCGATTTGATGCCTGTTTGCGCCGTGATGTCGATCTCCGTGTCGCGGTCTGCGGACGGCGTTTGCGTTTCGTCGATATTGAAATCTACGCCGACAATCGAAGGGCCTTCGTTGGCCGGATCGACCGTGAGCGTCAGCGACGCCCGGGCCGAAAGCCCTTTGGCGTCGGTTATCTCGAAGGCGAATGCGTGCGTGCCCTCGTATGCGGGATAGAGCAGTTTCATGGCTCCTGCGATGTCGAAACTCTTCGAAGTCGCCCCCTTGAGATCGTCGCCCAGCGGGAAGCCGAGGCCTGCGAGAACCGTGTAGGCGGGGTCCGACGCCCCGATTGTGCAGAGGTCGAATTCCGGACCGCCGATTCCGGACACCATGCCGGTCAGCCGGGAGTTGTCCGACGTGATTTTCACCACGAACGACCCGATGCCGTTGGACGAGGCGAGATTGAATGCGAACGGCCGGGTGTAGTTGCCCTGGGCGTCGAACATCGAGGCCAGAAGCTGGAAGGGTTTCGTGAGGTCGTAGCCCGGACATTCGAGGGTCGGGGCGACGGGAAGTCCGGGTTCGCCGGGGTTGTCGGGATCGTTGACCGGGATTTCGTCGTCCTCCATGAAGTCGTTGACGTCGATGTCCAGTTTGATGTCTCCCTTGTCCGAGTAGGTGATCACGATCGAGAGCTTGCGCCATTGTCCGGCCTTGACGCCCGAGATGCTCTTGTTGATCCGGACGGGTGCGTCGGGCGTATCGGCGAAAGCCCCTTCGAGGTGCAATTTGAGCGTGTTGGTCTCGCCCTGCGGCATGAAGTAGGCCGCGCGGGTTTCATCCTTCAGGAAGGGCATCGTCGTTTCGCCCAGCGTGACGGTCGACTTGGTGTCGGCGGTGAGCTGGTCGGCGAGGTCTTTCGAACACATCAGCGTCACCTTGATGTTGTTCAGCGTGCAGACGACCTCGTTGATGGGCGTGGTTTGGTTCTTCTCGATGACGAACTCCTGCGAACCGAAATAGACGGGGTGTTCCCATTCGGCTGCCGGCGTCGTGGCGGCCTCTTCCGAACGGACCTCCATCGTGTAGCCGCCCACCGGAAGCTCCAGCCTGCCTGCCTCGCCGATCGAGACCTTCAGATCGCCGTAAGTCTCCTGGAGCGCCAGCTTGCCCGTTGCGTCGCGAATTTCGATGATGAATGTGTCGACGTCGGGCTGCGCCTCGTCGGTGCGCGTCTGGGGCTTCGCCGTCTCGTCTGACGTGTCGTCGGGGCGGGTTTCGGTATCGGTGTCGACCACGACGCGCATGCTCATGTCCGCCAGCGTCAGGTAGCCTTTGGCGTTGGGATCGGGCGGAGTGCCCGGCTCGTTGTTCTTATAGGCGGGATCTTCGTTCACACAGCCGGTCGCGAGCAGCGCCGTCGCTGCCGCAGCCGTCAGAATCTTGGTAAAGGTTTTCATATCTCGGTGTTTTTATTTGCGTTATTCGGTGGCCTCGTCGTTGAGTTCCACGTCGAGTTCCACGGTCTCGGTGTATCCTTCGCCGAGGGTGACGGTCAGCGTCGCGCTGCCGGCCTTCTTGGCGTCGAGCGTGAAGATGTGGCGCGTGGCTGGGCGTGCCGCTTCGAGCGGCTCGGGGGTGAAGGTGTAGAGCGGACCCTCCGACGTGCCGTCCTGGCTCTGGCCCCGGGCCGTACCCTTCAAGGTGAGCGGCTTTCCGGCCTGCACCCAGACGGCTTCCGCTTCGGTCGCGTCGCAGGGACGGAACGTGAAGATGCCGCCCGCTCCGGTCGTCACGGTGAACTCCGCGTTGTTGTAGTATGTTTTGAACGACTCGGTGGCGCGCACGAGGGTCTGCGAATTGCCGATCGTCGCCGTGATCTGCGCGGTGCTGGTGCGGCGCGCCGCGACCTCCACTTCGGTCGCGCCTGCGTAGTAGGGTTTGTCCGCGCCTTCGGCTTCGGGATCGCCGTAGGTGACCGTGATCGCGTAGCGGCCTTCGGGGAAGGAGTAGGCGGTCTCCTCGGCGTTATACGCCGCGACCGTCGCCCAGCTTTTGTCGAAATTTTCACCCCGGATGCGGAGCGTGAAATCTTTGCCGTCGGGTTTTGCCGCAGCGCGGGTCGCGCCCTGAACCGCGGCCATCGCCGCAGCGGCATCAATCGTGGCGTCGGCCTCGCAGGCGATGCGGATGGTTCCGCAGCCCTCTCCGGCCGGGGTCTCTTTCTTTTCGGAGCATCCTCCGGCCATGACAGCCGCCGATGCAAGCAGGTAAAGCAGTTTTCTCATGGCGGTTATTCGTTGACGATGGATACTTTGATGTTGTCGAGGTAGAGGTAGTGATTGCCGTTGGCGCCGAATATTCCGCTCCGGGACGATACGTTGCCGATACGGTTGACATTCACCTTCCATGAGATTCTGTGGGCGCTGTTAAAGTCGGCCAGGAATGTTTTGGTGTTCCAATTCGAAAGCGGGGTATTCCACGATTTGTCGGTTTCGAGGGCTATGTCTTCCGCTTCGACGGGGTTTTCAAGATTGTCTCCGCCGTTGGGCTGGCCCGAATTGGTCGTGTAGCCGTAATTGAACGTAGGATTGCCGTATGTTCCGCCCTTATTCTTGTTACTGTCCATCATCCAGGAGTCCTGTCCTCCGACGTAATCGAATGAAACCCGGACTCTGACTGTTTTGCCGGATTTGATACCGCTGACGGGCGGCGAGTCGATACGTCCCGGGTAGCGGGCATACGATGAAGCCTTGCCGACTCCTCCGCCTTCGAACCGGCAGGAGCTTCGGATACATTTCCCGGTTTCCCCGCCCACACGGGCCGCCGTCCATCCGATGGCGCCCTTGTCGGACAGCAGGTGCGCATCCTTGTTTCCGGCGCTGCTGCTGCTTGTTCCCGTTCCGACGTTGCAGTCGTAGTCGAACTGGATGATATTGCTGAAATCCTCCGCCAGCAGGTAGGGGACGCTGAACGTGATGTCGTTGTTGCCGAATTCGGTGATCTGCGGCATCGTCAGCGTGTTTGATACGACAGCGCTTTCCGATTCGTACTGTACCGTGACGGCTTTTCCCGAGAGGTTGTCGGTCCACGAGGGTTTGAGCACCATCGTGTATTTGCCTTCGGCGTCGGGCGTGAACTGGCAGATGTTCGTGCCGTTGTCGAACAGCGAGCCTTCGGGGGCGGTGAGGGTGATCTTTCCGACCGCCTCGCCCAGCGTCGCCATGCCCTTGTCCGCAGGCAGCGAGAAGTTCAGACGCGTGTAATAGCGGCCGATGGCGGGAATGTGGTAGGCGATCGGGGTGGTGTGGCCTTCGGAGAAGTGTTTGCCGGGGATGTCGCGCGGCTCGGATTCCCCGGCTTCGCAGATCGCGGTGATGGTCACCGGCTGCTCGGCGGTGAGTTCCACCGGTGCGATGACGGCGAAGACCACGTCGTCCGCACCCTTCGGAGTGTCGAAACGCAGCGTCAGCGTGTTGTTGCCGTCGGTGAGCGTCGGCGCGGCATCGGGATCGGCGGCATCGACCGTCATGCGCCCCGTGACGGGCTGCGGAAATGCCAGCGTGATCTCCGAGACCTTTTCGCCCAGATCGTTTTTCGGAATGCGTATTTTCAGCACGTGAACTTTGTGGCGGAACTGGAACTGCACCGTCTCGCCGGTGTCGTTCTTCTCCAGAGCCGGGGCCTTGACCGGATCGGCCACCATCACGTCCCAGTCGCCGTTGAAGCCGCCATCCTGCACGTCAGGGATCAGGTAGGTGGCCTGCGTGCCGTCGCTTTCGGACGGAACGGGCGACACGGCATAATAGGTGTAGGTGTCCGCGGGCATTTGCGGGATGTCTCCCCTGAACTTGGCCGTGTTGTAGTCGGTGTTGTAGTGGTAGAGTTTGAAAGCCTGTTTGCTGAAGACGGTCTCGGATCGGGAGTTGACGGCCCAGAGTGCGATCTGGTCGTCGGAAGCCCATTTGACCGATACGCCGTCTTCGCCGAGCTGGGTGCGGGACTTGTCTTCGGATTCGATGTCGATCTTCGGACCGGAGCCTACCGATACGCTGATTGTTTCGGTCGCGGGTCGGGTGTCCGCATCCGAAGAATCGGAGCATGCCCCGAAGACCAGAGGCAGCGCGAGCCAAATAATCCGGAAATTTATTCGCATAGAATAGATTCTTTTATCTGTAATGTGTACAAAAATAGGTACAGGTTCCCGTTCGCGGAAATAAATTCAACGAACGCCGGATTTTTCATCACGAACAGCCTCCTTTTTATCCTCACGGATGCGCCTTTCCGGCGGTGCGGAGCGCAAAAAACCTCCCTATTGCGGGGCTGACTGTTTTTGAGATACCGTTCTGTAAATCAGAACGGTATTTTTATTGAAAAGAGGAAAGGTTACGAATTGGTGACGGAAGTCTTACATTCTGTTGCACCCTTATACAATAAATCTAAGAACTCACGACAAAGATAGTTAAAATATTCTACATAAGCAAATTAACGAATATTAAAGCATTAAATCTTATTTAAGCATATCCAACTCGGATATGCTTTTTTTGTGCTACGAACGGGTTGATTATTTA